>Ga0116144_10000806_pt1 | contig 40422 bp, 40 predicted proteins | sample AD_UKC035_MetaG_FD_89746 | JGI IMG/M metagenome (GOLD analysis project Ga0116144, IMG submission 89746) | Active sludge microbial communities of municipal wastewater-treating anaerobic digesters from USA - AD_UKC035_MetaG | ecosystem: Engineered > Bioreactor > Anaerobic > Digestate | place: USA...
ACACGATCTGTGATCGTAACGTGATGACCTGGAACAGGACTAACTTCGCCGAAAAATTTCACGGATTGAATATCTTTGAAGTCTATGCTCGACAATATATTTGTTGCGTCATCGGCACTAGAGTGGATTATACTTATAAGACACAATGCGATTATCGGTATATATATTTTTTTCATAGTTCATGGCCAACGCTGCGCATGAGGCTTGAGGTGACCGCGCAGCGGTTACCGAATAGCCTCGATGCGCTTGTTAGCGAAGCTCTTTCTTCATCTGATTTGGTTCCGGGTGAACTCGATCTTGAAGGAATCATCGGACAGTTCTCGCACGGTGTCTTCACCGGTGCTTTTCCAGAAACGCGGATCGGATTCAATCCGGAAGGATTGTGCAGCATCGACAGGAAGATCAAAGATCATCATGTCGTTCTGCTTCTCACCTGGCTTCAGTTTCGTGGAGCCAATGTATCCGACGATGGACTCCGTCATGAATCCATCCGAGAACTTCGCACCTTCGATATTGTCGAAGTTGTCGAAGATCTTTGTGTGTTCCCAAATCTGCTGAAGGTAAACGATCCGGCCGGGGGATGTGTTCTCAACTGCGAGGTCAACAATGAGGTACTTGTCGGCCGAGGTCCGGGTGGAGTCCCCGAACATGGACTTTTTCTCAATATGGTCCTGCCTGATGCCACGCACCGTGACCTTGACCTCATCAATTACCACCGATGACCCGATGGGCACTGTCGGAATCAATTTGGCTGGTTCTTCGGGTTCGGCTGAAACGGGCGTGGAAACGCTTGGCGTTTCCACGTTGAATGACTTCTCAAGTTCGGCGCTCGCTTCGTCGAGCGCCTTTGACATCTTGTCGGCGGCCGTCTTCCCCCGGACCGCGCCGAGACCAAAGAAGAGAATCGGGGGCACGATCAGGGTGAGCAGCAACATGACGAGTCCGCCAACGACGCGCTTCTGTGACATGGCGACAATGCTCAGGACGAAGGCGGCAAGAAAGAGGGGGGAGTAGATGATGAACGACCAAAGGCTGATGAACATCAGGATGTTGCCGATTGCGAAGCAGGCCACGGCACCGATGAGCGCGCCCTGCTTCACATTCGTCTTCACCTCGTGTCGACCCTTGAGAAATTCTCCGCAGTGCTTGCACTTCTGCGCGGAGCGCAGAATGTGTTCTCCGCAATAGGGACAGAGCATGGTACTGCCTGATGGCTTTGATCGGTTGGTGACGACCTTTTTCTTTGGGGCTTGCGCAGGCCCGGGTTCAGGCGGTGCTTGGGGTTCCGGCTCGGGAAGTTGGATCGAACCATTGCAGGACGGGCACTCGATCGTTTGGCCAAGCATGTCTTCAGGCGCTTCGAGCGCTTGCTCGCAATGTGGGCAGTTGAATGTGAACTCGCTCATGCGGTGTGTCCTTTCATTTCTTTTCGCTAACAGTGCAATAAGTTGAATGTTTTCACATGTTGCGGTTACAGAGTGGAATATTTTCCTCTTATTGTCATATCAAGGCGATAAAGATGGAAAATATGACCAGTTTGTTCCACTTATGACTTTATCAGACCCAGCGGGAAGGCCCCTAATGGCTGTCCCGCCATTCCTTTCAAGGCGATGATTGTGGAACAAGTGTACAAGTTCAAGCCAAATCCGGGACTATTACTCGGGCAATTAAATTGTAACCGTTTGCATTGATGGGTAGGGCGTGCACTCCGTGCGCGCCGCGGCGGTCACGGAGTGACCGCCCTACCTGAACCAGAACAGGGTCAGTCCCAATTCATAAGGTCGCGACTGAGCGCGACCCTCCATGATTTCTTTGGAGGGTTTTGCTCCGTCAAAACCGCATGCCAACCTTCGCCCGGCACAGTGACGCAGAGAATTTCACAAAGTTCCAATGACTGGAAGTTTCTGCCGGAAAAGTTCCAACCATTGGAAGTTTTTTGCAAAAAGTTCCAGCCATTGGAAGTTTTGGTAACGACTTTCCCCTTCACGACTGCTACATTGCGGCCATGATAAAGCTTCCGCCAGATTATCACACGCACACGGAGCTCTGCCGGCATGCCGAGGGACGTCCCGGCGACTATTTCCGCGCCGCCGCCGCGCGCGGGCTTCCGGCCGTCGCCTGCACGGATCACTCGCCCGCACCCGACGGGTTCGACCCGGAGCACCGCATGACGACGGATGAATTTGAGGTTTATGAGCAGTGGTTCCGGGAGGAACAGGACCGGCACGCCCTGCCCTGTCTCTTCGGCATCGAGGCGGACTGGTATCCGGGATGCGAACTGTACATGGCGGAGTGGCTCGCCGCGCAGGATTTTGACCTGGTGATCGGTTCCGTGCATTATCTGGACTACTGGGCATTCTTCCATTCCTCCATCGGCCAGCTCTGGGAGCGCGAGGATGTCGGCCAGGTCTGGCGGCAGTATTTTGAACTGATCCGCCAGCTCACCGCGAGCGGGATGTACGACATCATCGGCCATATTGACCTGCCCAAGAAATTCGGACACCGCCCGCCCGACAGCGAGTTCAGGGAAATTGTTCTTCCGGTTCTCGATGTGATCGCCGGCGCCGGAACCGCCATCGAAATCAACACCTCCGGCTTTTTCCATCCGGTGGCCGAAGCCTATCCTTCGACACAGATCCTGTGCTGGGCGCGCGAGCGGAACATCCCCATCACATTCGGCTCGGATTCGCACAAGCCTGAACGGGTCGGGAACCGCTTTGAGGACGCCCTCGCGCTGGCAAAAGAGGCGGGATATGCCCATTCGCTTCAGTTTTCAAAACGGAGGAAAACATTGTGCCCGCTGCCGTGAACGGCACGGAGGCCGGGCGGTCTAACCGCCATATGACAAGGAGAGTGCCATGCAGACTTCAGGCAGCAGACTGAAAGATTCGGTCACCGTAAAAATCATCATCATCGGCTTTCTTGTCCTGGGACTCCTGATTCCGGCGGCGATGGTGCGCTCGCTGATCCGCGAGCGGGAGCATCGCCGGGCCGCCGTGGTGCGAGAAATAAGCTCCAAATGGGGCGCAACGCAGCACATCACCGGACCGGTTCTGACCGTTCCGTACATCGAGGAAGTCCGGGCCGAAAAAGGCAAGCCGGTGGAGGTGGTCCATCATCTGCACATCCTGCCCGACATGCTCAATATCAGCGGACAAGTCCTGCCCGAAGTTCGCTACCGGGGAATCTATGAGGCCGTGCTCTATAACGCGCAGATGAGCCTGACCGGGGAATTCCGGCGGCCCGATCTGCAGGCGCTGGACATCAAACCCCGATCCGTGCAGTGGCAGAAAGCCTTCATCTCCATGGGGATCAGCGACCTGAAGGGCGTCCGCGCCGCGGTCACGATGAATGCCGGCGGACAGGATTTCGTCATGAATCCCGGCATCGAAGCGCCCAACCTGATGAATGCGGGCGTCGGCGCAAGACTTTCCATTGATCCCGAGGCCGAAACCATTCCCTTCAGCGCCGCGCTGAACCTGAACGGGAGCACCCTGCTTTCTTTCTCCCCGGTCGGCCGGGAAACATCTGTCAGTCTGTCTTCTCCCTGGCCGGATCCCAGTTTCACCGGCGATTTTCTGCCGGCCAACCGCTACATCAAATCCGACGGATTCACGGCCGCATGGCATGTGCTGAGCCTGAACCGGAACTATCCCCAGACATGGAAGGACAAGAAGTACGACATTACCTCATCCTCCTTCGGGGTCACGCTGGTGATTCCCGCAGACGCTTATCAGAAAGCCGAGCGCACAGTCAAATACGCGGCCCTGTTCATCGTGCTGACGTTCCTGACCCTGTTTTTCTCTGAAGTAATGAATCGAATCCGCATCCACCCGCTCCAGTATCTGCTGGTCGGGCTGGCACTGATCATTTTCTATTCCCTGCTGATCTCTATTGCCGAGCATCTGGGGTTTGCAAAGGGCTACCTGATCGCAAGCGCCGCCTCGATCGGGCTGATCACGGGATATGCGCGGAGCGTGCTGCAGAAAAATAGCCTGGCGCTGATGGTCGGCTCCCTTCTGGCGCTTCTTTATGTGTATCTGTATGTGCTGCTTCAGCTGGGAGACTATGCGCTGCTGTTCGGCAGTATCGGGCTGTTCCTGATCCTTGCAGCGGTCATGTTCCTGACCCGCCGAATCAACTGGTACACACCCGCCGGTCCGTAACCGGCCCTTGACAACCCGGCCGATCCCGAAGAAGCTGGAGGCACGCATGAAAAACGGGGCCTTCAAAATTAGAATTGCGCCAGTGATCCGGAGCCTGCTCCTGTGCGCTCTGCTGCCGGCCGCTGTTTCCGGGCAGGATACCGCCGCGGCCGCCTCCATCGCCATGGATGCCGGGGAAAAGACGGCGGCGGAGATTCAGGCGCAGAAGCATCTGGAACAGGCGCAGCACCACACCTCCCGCGGAAATTATTCCGCGGCGCTGACTGAAATCCATGACGGCCTCAGCGTCGCACCGCAGCATCCCATCCTGCTCCAGCTCGGCGCCCAGATTTACACCGCACGCGGAGCCTACATTCTGGCGGAAGACTGCTGGAACCGGCTGAAGGAATCCGATCCCGACAACGATCAATACCAGATCGGCCTGGCGGGAATCTATGTCCGTCAGGGATTCACAAAAAAAGCAGAACCGCTGCTCGATGCCGCCCTGAAAAGAGACCCGATGAGTGTCCCTGCGCGGTTTTATCTGGCCGTTGTCCGTCAGCATGAGGGGAAAACCGGCGAGGCGGAGAAACTCCTGCGAGCGCGCTCCTCGATCGAGACCGGGCAGTTCGCTTCATGGATTGATGGAGAATATCAATCTGTGCTCCGGCTCCTCGGCCGGCGAGGGTTCAACGAATTTTCGACGATCGCGCTGACGGGCTCGACCGCCGAAAATGAGCAGGGGCAAAAGCGCAATATTTCCGAAATGCTCAAAAAGGTGAAAGAACACATATACCGCTCCAGCCTTGCGGCTGAAGAGCAGGACTGGCTGCGGGCCATCGCGGACCTGAACAAGGCCAGACTGGCCGGTGCGACAGCCCCGGCCGTCTATCAGGACCTGGCCAGATATGCATGGATGAGCGGGAAGCACGAACAGTCGCGCGGTCTGCTGGAATCCCTTTCGGCCCGCCATCCCGAGCAGTCTTCCATTCCTTCGGCGCTGGGCATTTTATGTCTTGAGGACGGACAGACCGCCGCGGCGGTCCGGCATTTGAAAGCGGCCGTGTCGGCTGATCCGGTCAACGCCGAGGCGCGGTTTGCACTGGCCTGCGCCTATGCACAATCGGAGGAAATCACAAAAGCCCGCATCTCTCTGCTTCGCCTTCAGCGGCTCATAAAAAAGCATCCGGGTCTGGAAATCAGCACGGTTCCGGGCTATGCGGGAGCTCTGCGCGGCCATGCGGAGCTGCTTGCCCTTCTGAAGGAGATATTTCCCGAATGTAATCAAGACACCCCGGATACAAAATAAGTTTAAAATAATCCGGTAAAACGCTTGACATAATATCTGCTGTCATGTAGAGAGGCATCAAGAATCCATTATAGACAGTGTAATGGGGATCGAATTGGTCGGAGACAATAAGGAGAATAGGTCATGAAGAAGTTGGTGGTGTTTGCAATGGCTGCAATGATGGCCAGTGGCGTGTTTGCTGCAACAGGTTGGTATTCGGATTACCTTTTGGTCAGCGACAATGGCGCGGCCGATGGGTATTACTGGATTGGTGCCGATCCAAGCTACGGCACACAGTTCGCCGGTTCAACGTTTGAAATCACACTGGGCGACACGTTTGAACTGGGCGCCGACATGAGATACTGGAGTGACACTCAGGATCGGGGCGGCGGCGCCTTCTATTGGACGATTGACAACTGGACAACCTCACACGAAGTCATCTGGGCGCAGACACCGCTGGGCGGCAACGACTATCAGGGGCTTGCAGACTCGGTCACTGATGTTGCTTCCGGGCTTGGCACAGGATCCTATACTCTGCAAGTTTACGCCAAGAGCTGGGACACCGGCGGCGGGCAGGGTGACAGTTTTCTGTCCAATGGCGGCGCGAACTATTCGGCAACTCTCACGATCAACCCGATTCCTGAGCCTGCCACCTTCGGTTTGCTGGCAATCGGCGCGGGCCTGATGTACCTGCGCAAGCGCCGTCGCGCATAATTCAGAAATCTCATTATACAAACTTGAAGGGCCGGTCGAAAGACCGGCCCTTTTCTTTTCCCTTTAATATTCCCGATCAGCCGACCTGCGCCGTGTACCACTCGATGGTTTTCCTGAGGCCTTCTTCGAAAGGCACAGAGGCTTTGAACCCAAAGAACTTCTCGGCGCGCGAGGTGTCCAGACAGCGCCGGGGCTGCCCATCGGGCTTCGACCGGTCCCAAACAATCTCTCCCTTGAAATCCATCAGTTTCGCGATCAAATGAACGAGGTCGTAAATGCTGATCTCCATGCCGCTGCCGAGATTGACGGGCTCAGACCCGTCGTATTTCTCGCTGGCCGCCACGATAGCCCGCGCGCAGTCTTCGACATAAAGAAACTCTCTTGTGGCTGAACCGGTACCCCAGCAGACCATCTGGCTGTCGCCCGCCTTTTTGGCATCATGGATTTTCTTGATGAGAGCGGGAATCACATGAGACGAGGTCGGATCGAAATTGTCACGAGGGCCGTAAAGGTTAACCGGCAGCAGATAAATGGAGTTGAAGCCGTATTCCTGCCGGTAGGCCTGCGACTGCACCAGCATCAGCTTCTTGGCCAGCCCGTAGGGCGCATTGGTCTCCTCCGGATAGCCGTTCCACAGATTCTCTTCGCGGAAAGGAATCGGAGTGATCTTCGGATAGGCGCAAATCGTCCCCAGCAGGGTCATTTTTGCCACGCCGAATTTCCGGCACTCCTCTATCAGGGAAATGCCCATGATCGCGTTGTCGTACAGAAAGCTTCCGGGATGCTCCCGGTTCGCACCAATGCCGCCCACCACGGCGGCCAGATGAATCACCAGATCGGGATTGCTGTCCTTCAGACAGCGCTGGATATCCCCCTTCTCCCTGAGATCGTATTGTGCGCTGCGTGGAATGAATATGTTTTTGCAGCCCATTCGTTTCAGTTCGTCCACCACATGCGAACCCAGAAAACCGGCTCCGCCTGTCACCAGCACATTCTTTTTTTCCCAAAAGGACATAATACCACCTGTCAATTCATCAAATTTTGAGTCGCAATGACTGCCACGGGACTACTAAAATCTTTTGCATCGTATTGTTCAAGTTTAACCTTATCATAATCGGCATAAATGAAAATCAGCGTCATAACGGCATGCCGGAACTCAGAGGCGTTCATCGAGCGCACGATCCAAAGCGTCATCCGCCAGCGCGGAGCATGGGGTGAACTGGAGTACCTTGTGATGGATGGCGCAAGCACAGACGGAACGCAGGATATCCTGCGCAAATATGCCGGGGACCTGGATGAAGTGGTGTCCGAGCAGGATGCGGGACCTGCTTCCGCCATTAACAAAGGGCTGCGCCGCGCAACCGGAGACATCCTCTGCTGGCTGAACGCCGATGATGTTTATTCCCCCGGAACTCTGGAGCGGGTGACCGCGGCATTCGCCAAACATCCGAAAGCCGCTCTGGTATTCGGACGGTGCACCATCATTGATGAGCACGACAGGGAAATCCGCCGCGGGATAACCGGTTTCAAGCACATGTTCTTCCCATTCTCATGCCGTTTTATGATTCAGTGCATCAACTATGTTTCCCAGCCGGCCATGTTCTTCCGGCGCAGCGCCTTTGAAAAAGCGGGTCCGCTCAGTGAATCCCTGAAAGCAGCATGGGATTATGAATTTATGCTCCGCCTCTGGAAACACGGCGGGGCGGCTGTTGTTGCGCCCCCTGCCCTGGCCGCCTTCCGCTGGCACGAGCAATCCATCAGCGGCCAGCATTTCCACATGCAGTTCAAGGAGGAATTCGATGCCGCCGTGAAGGACGCCGGGCGGGTTTCCCCGCAGGCGCTGGCGCATCTGTTTGTCCGCTGGGGCATCGTGGGAGCTTATACGCTTATGGGGAAAGCCCGAAAGGCGGGGAACTGACTCATGCACATCGGCGTGAACACCCTGTTTCTCATCCCCGGGGAGGTCGGAGGTTCTGAAACCTATCTGTGCAGAATTCTTGACGGCATCGCAGCCGGATACCCCTCCGAGCGCATCACACTTTTTACCAGCAATGAAAACGACGCCTGCCTGAAAGGCCGTTATCAGATGTTCAGCCAGTTCGCATTCAAACGGATTCCATGTACGGCTTCCCGGCGATCCGAACGCATTCTCAAGGAGCAGATTCTTCTGCCTCGTGCGGTAAATATTTCCGGAGCGGATGTGCTCTGGTCTCCCGGCTACACCGCCTGCCTGTTTTCCCCGGTCCCTCAGGTCGTGACGATTTATGACATGCAGTATAAAACCTTCCCGGAAGACCTGACTCTTCCGGCGCGCATTGCGACCGATGTTCTTGTGCGGCTGGCCGTACGGCGCTGCGAAGGAATCCTGACCATTTCCAATTTCTCAAAACAGGAGATTCTGAAATACACCGCGGCGAGGCCCGAGCGCATAATCGTGACGCATCTGGCGTCGCATCCGCATCACCCGGCCGACGGGCCGAATCCCGCGGGGGATAAACCGTACATTCTTTCCGTGGCCAACTCCTACCCGCATAAAAATCTGCATCAGCTGGTGGACGCATTTGTCATGCTGGAGGACCGCATTCCCCATAATCTGGTGATCGTCGGGCGGGCGAGACTGGGCGAAGAGCGTCTCCGACAAGCAATAAACAGGCTGAAGAATCCCGGCAGGGTCCTGCGCCTGTCAGGAGTTTCCAGCGATGCACTGGACAGCCTCTATGCCGCCGCGGAAGTTTTTGTATTCCCCTCGCTTTACGAAGGTTTTGGACTGCCGGTTCTCGAGGCCATGTCCGCCGGGACCCCCGTGATTACAACGCGCAAGGGTTCCCTGCCCGAAGCCGGGGGACAGGCAGCAATGTATTATGACCCGGCAGATACATCTGAACTGGCCAAAGTCATCCTGAATGCGCTGAATCAGCCCCATGCCGAGCGAGAGGATGTCGCCCGCAGGGGTCGCGCCCATGCGGGCAGTTTCTCGTGGCAGGCCACATCCGATAAAACCCTCGCCGCTCTGCGGCGGGCAGCGGAGACACATGCCGTATGATGGCGGTCACCATATATTCCCTCCTCTCTCTCGGACTGCTTGCCGGGGCGCTGTTCTTCCTTCTGCGGCCTGTGATTCGGATGTTTTACGCGAAACTGAAAGGCGGTGGAGGCATTCTGGCCGCACTGCTGCTGCTCAGCGGAAGCATTCTGCTGCTCCGCCCGCATCAGGAGGCGCTCACCGGACTTGATGACAGCGCCTACCGCCTGATGGCGCAGGCCATGCACGAGGGACGGCCGCTGTTTGAAACCGATGAGCTTCTTCTGCAGGTTCCGGAGCCGCACCGCGCGGCTTTTCTTTTCCGCCCGAACATGACGGGACACGGCCGCCTGACCCGCGACCAATCCTATGCGCTGGACGACCTGACCAGCTGCATGACAAGGCCGTTTTATTATCCGCTGCTGCCCTTCACCGCAAACGGACTCGATCTGATTATCCCCGGCCCAGCGGCAGACGGGCTGATTCCTGTGCTTGGGATTTTGACGCTTCTCACCCTGATGTGCCTTGGAATTGCGCGCGGGCGATGGCCGGGCATGCTTCTTGCATGGGTGCTTTTCTTTTCCACTCCCCTGCCCGTCTGGATATTCCGCGGGTGGTATTCCGAAGCCGTGGCCGGATCGCTTCTCTGCCTCTCGCTGGTGAATCTGCTGCTTGATAAAAATACCATTCCGCGGCGCGCGCTGTGCTTTGCGCTTGGTCTCATGATCAGCTATCATGTCTCTTTTCTTGTCATCGCTCTGCCGCTGCTGATCGCCGTCCTGATGCTCCCGCCAGACGGGAACCGGAGAATTTCTTCGGCCGCGCTCTTTTTCCCCGCAGGACTGCTCCCCCTGTTCTGGCAAACCCAGTTTATTTGCAAGCCTTACGGGGGTCTTGCAGTGGGCAGCCTCCTGAGTTTCTTCCGCCTCGGAGCCACACACTGGCTTCTGATGGTGTATCTGGCGGCCATTCTGGCCGCGGGTTCCCTGCTTCTCCTGTTCCGTCGCCGGACGTTAATGCTGCTTTCAACCGTGCTGGAATCAGGCGTTTTACCCCGGCTGGGCGCTGTTTGCGCAGCCGCCATCCCGCTGTTCTGCTCGCTCGTTTTCTGGCACCAGAAGCATGTGGTGGCCCAGGGGCTGCTGGATGCACATTCGGCCATGGGGCTGCATCTTGAATTGCTGCTTGGGATCCTGCTGCTTGCGGTTCTGCTCCACAGAAGGCAGCATGCCGGCCTGCTGATCCTGCTTCTGGCCCTGCTCGTCCTGCCGGTGAATCTCTATCTGAAAGGAGCCGAACTTGTGGGTTTGTGGAGTCAGCGAAGACTTCTGGGAACCCTTATGCTCCTTCTTCCGCCGGCCGTATGCGGAGGAGGAGTCATCGCCGACTGGACAGCCGGCCGACTGAAAGGCCGGCCCCTCCGTCTGGCTGCAGGCGCAGGCGTAATCACAGTTCTGGTTCTGGGCCTGCTGAATGCCGTTCGATGGCCCGCCCCCTGGCTGCTCCGAAATGAAAAAGGCAGTCGGGCGTATGTTCAAAGCATGCGCGATGTCATTGGCAGTGATCTTGCCATCATTGATTATCACCCATGGAGCATTCCGCTGGCCGCGGTTCCCGGCAGCCGCGTGCTCGGGATCGGACCCGGACGGGTTCATGACGCGGGTGCCGCCATCCCCCATTTAATGGCACAGGCGGATGGCAGACGCGTGCTTTTCCTGAGCGCTTATGAAACCCATGCGGTTCTGGAACAGGACGCTGTTCTGGTCCCCGTTCAAACATATCAATTCCATCTGCCGCACATCCACAGCAAGAGGGCGCTGCCGGCGGTGGAAAAGGAATACCCGATGACACTGACGCTGCTGAAAAGCCGGCGGCTGAATGATTCCGAATGGACCCGCCGCTATACGCGCGTCATGGGAAGCGGAGTTCTGGGCTTCCGGGGGCCCTGGGGGCGCACAGACATCCCCCTGAAGGATACAGCAGGCCTGAACCTGCCCGCCCGGTGGAGCCGTGAAGGGAGCGGCCTGATCGGCCCGATGCCTTTGCAGGGAGAGGCTGTGACCCTGACCCTGACGTGCGCAGCAAACCGGCAGGATGGAAAAACACAGACCCTGCTCATCATGCCGCCATGGAGCGATGAAGCTGCCTTTCTGGACATCAGCAACAGCATCTGCACGGTTTCTGTATCTTTGACCCGGCCGCCCGACCGCCTGATGTCAGGGGAAACCGGAAATTACCGAATCTACTCTGTCCATCCTTACAATCCGGCGCGCGACGGAATCCGTGGATTCAAGAAGGATCTTGGAGCGCTGATTCATTCCGTCACCTTCGAAGTGCAGTCGCAGGACTGATGCTTCAGCGTCTTTCTTCCAGTTCACGCACCCGCGTCTCAAGCAGAGCCAGTTTCTGCGCGATGCGCGCCTGTTTCGCCTGAGAAATGGACATGGATATTGAAAAATGGAAAAGCACCAGTGTCAGGAACGTGAAAGCCACGGAGACTACCGCTGCCGTATAGTTCATTCCCATCAGCAGGCGGAGGAGATTCACGACGCTGGGGAAGAAGGCGCAGATCAGAATAACCAGCGCCGTGGCCACCCATAACAGCGCATATCGCTCCTGCAGGCGCGCCTGCCGGGTGGATTCCAGAGTAATCAAAAGCACCAGCAGACTCACAAACCCCATCATGATACGCATGCGCATCACGTATTCCGTGCTGATCACGGTTCGAATCAGCTGCTGCGGGAACAGCGAGAAAATGATCAGCACGGCGGCCGCCAGGGACCAGAGAATGGCCGGCACGAGTGAAATTCTTTTTGAGCGTATGGTGCGGGCAAGGATCAGAACAATCAGCAGGCCCAGCAGGCCAATCAGAATTCGCGGCACAATGGCCGTCTGCCATCCGGTCAGATATGCATTAATATCCATCGCGCCCATGCTGCATTGCCTCCATTACTCTTTGCCTGGAAAGCCGGGGATCGACAGAACGCGCGCGATCCACAATCAGCGCCAGAAATACCTTCAGCATATAATAGAGCGTTCCCCAGCCCTGAATGGAGGACACTCCCGCCTGCCGCTCGCGGAAAACAGCGGGCACTTCGGCGAAGTCATAGCCCTGTCTCCGCATCAGGGCAAGGGCTTCGGGTTCGGGGTAATCCATCGGATAGGCCTGGCTGAAAAAATACATCAGAGGGCGGCGGAGCGCCTGAAATCCCGAAGTGGGATCGGTGACCTTCCGCCGGCAGATCAGTGAAAGAAACTGGGCCAGCAGATAGATGCCGCAGTAGCGCAGACGGGTTGAACCGTAGGACTTCTCGCCCAGAAAACGAGAACCAAGGATTAAATCAGCCTCGCTCGATTTTATCGCCTCCAGCAGTCGCGGAATTTCAGACGGCGGATGCTGTCCATCCCCGTCAATGCGAACGGCATACTGATAGCCGTTCTCATAGGCATAACTGAATCCGGCCTGGACCGCGCCGCCAACGCCCAGATTGCAGGGCAGATCAATCACTTTGGCCCCGCTCCGGCGCGCGGCCTCCGCAGTCCGGTCCAGAGACCCGTCATTCAGAATAACCACATCCAGGTCCGGCCCCGCCGACCTGACTTCATCCAGGAGTGTTTTGATGTTCAGTTCCTCGTTGTAGGCGGGAACAATAACAATGGTTTCCTTCATGGGCTCATTACATAACAAACAGATCGCCTCTGCACGAATAAAAAAGGCTCGCAAAATGCGGAATTATGAAGGCTCGTGCCGCTGTTTTCACTCTGCGGGAACAGAATACACAGTGAATCCGCTGTTCTCAAACACCCGGACAAACCTCGAATCGGCCGAGATGTCCCGAACGAAAAAGTCGGGATAAATGCCCAGATTCGACATCTTGTCGTCCAGACGGCCAATCAGGTGTTTCTTGATGACGATCGCTCCCAGATCCGCGCTGCGGAGCATCTGGATTCGGACATCATTATCCGCCATCCAGAATTCTTTGAGGCGGAAACCCAGATACCAGTCATGCCGGACCGGAAACAGGCGATAGTTCCCTTCGGGATACATGAACACGCCGTGAGGAACCGGGGGATTGTCTTTTAGAAATTCCACGGTCTGCTGCAGTTCGGGGGATATTCTCCTCAGCTGATGTGTCTTCGCCAGCACGACCCCGCTCTGGGCCAGCGACACAGCCAGCATGAGCGGCACCCAAATCCTGGCCATGGGCCACCGGCTGAACATAAGCGCAAACGGGAGCATCGCCAGCACAACGCCCGGAAGAAAAAAGCGCGCATCGGGAGAATTGCACATATGGAGGGCCGTAATCAGAATGTACCATGCGCCCACCGCCAACGCCCATCCGCCGGCCATGCGCAGCGGTTTGGTCCCTGGGCGCAAAACAGCAAGCAGCCCTCCCGCCGCCACCACCCACATGACTCCGCCGAAATAGATCAGCCAGTTTCTGGTTATCCTCAGATCGCCCGGATGATTGACCACTTCCTGAACAGATCGAGCCCCGGTCACCGGCAGATTCACGCGATGCTCCTCTGTATCGCCCGGCTTGACGGACCGCACGACAGCCATGTCTTTCACAAGTCCCAGTTTCTTTGCATAGAGCTGAAGCATGGTTGTGGGATAATAGGCAAATCCGCAGTAATGCAGTCCTTTGGCCATCGGCCAGCACAAGGCCGCAATGATCATCAGGGCGGCCGCCGCGCGAACCAGAAGCCTCGGCCACGACACGCTGTGCCGGCCAAACATGATCAGGCAGACAATGAATGCCGGAAGCATAATGAATACGGTGACCTTAAGCGCAAGCGCTATGCCCAGAAACACCGCCGCCGCCAGCGCGCGGCCACGACGAAGAAGATAAAAGGAAGTCATGATCTGGGCCGTGGCGGCCACATCCTGATAAAACGCCACGGAAAATATGAGACTGATCGGGAGGCTGGCCAGCAGCGCGGTATAAACAGGGACACCCCACTTCCTCTCCGGGTCGGCCTGCTGTGCAAGAAGCATGCCGACGACCAGATACTGGAGCCAGAACAGCGACTGGTAAAGCTGAACACCCCAGAATTTTCCTCCGGCCATTTTCCAAAACAGCGCCCCGATATAATGCCAGAGGAACACGTGAGGATAATAGCGTTTGTACACCTTGCCGGTGCCCAGAGGGATATGCGCCTCCACGGTCGGAGCGGGGAGCTGTTCAGCCTGATTGACGAGCATGTAATAGTGAATCACTTCGTCGCCGATCATCGGTTCGCGCGCGCATAATCCCACGGCCAGAACCGAAATGAAAGCAACCCCTATGATGCAGGCACCGATCAGAACTGCTCTGTTTAATTCCGCTTTAATCATGAAGTCTTCCGCCGGGCTTCTGAAGATACGGGTATTCCAAGACCGTGTTCTTAGGAACAGAGCCTCCGGCCCATTTCACTACAATCGCCGCTGAACCAGAGCGGAAATAGTGTTCAACCCTGATGCGATGAAATCCTGATGAGAGCCTTATTTCAGCATGCTGCCCGCTGGTGCGCCATTCCTGATCCTTCCAGCTGTCCACTAGAAGGTCATCATCAATATACAGCCGCAGACCGTCATCGGACTGTGTGAAGAAACTGTAAACATCATCGTCGGGCACCTTCAGATCCGCCTCCCAGCGGGCGGACCACTTTGAAGCCGGAGCATACCAGAAGGGCCTGTTCCTTTTGTAACCCGCGCGCAAAGCCGGCTCAACGCTGACGCCGATCTTCTGATTAAAATCCGTGCCACGATAGTAGGTCACCCTGCATCCATTATATGCCGCCAGCCGCACCGCATAACAGCCGGCGCGAATCAGAAGCGCGGCGGCAAAAACGCCCGCGGCAAGCAGGGCCACCTGCAGCATCCTTCGCAGGAAGAGCGCACCACGCGGAGCATTCATCATCAGGTGAAGGCGCTCCTCCCGGATAATTCTCCAGAGCAGAGCAATGAGGGCTCCAATGTTGTGCATGCCGGTATCGGCGCCATCTTTCTCCCCGGTCAGAAGGCCCTCGATCTGTTCCTGTTCCGCGGCGGTGAGCCCGGCCTGGCCGGCCATTTCCGCAATTCCCCCGGACGGCATGTCGCCCCGCAGGTCGCTGAGGGCCCCGGCCAGCAGAACCAGCGCGCGCGTCGACTCAAGAGCATCTGCGGCCTTGTTCAGTTTTGCCCATGCCTTGTGAATCTGTTTCTCGCGTTGCAGATATTGTTGTATTTTCATGGCTGCATCATTTCATTCATCATTTGGGCGTAATCCGCCGCCACACGGGGCAGCCTCGCCTTCCTGACATGCACCCCGTCAATAAACCAGTCTGCGGGGTACGTTTTGATTTCTGTTATATATCGCAGGCCGGGATACGCCTGCGAGATTTCACCCAGGCGGGCCACAAGACGCGCGTGTGCCGGGCCTGTCTGATAATCCTTCCATTGCTCATCCGGCATCGGACATGGCAGATAGCCGAGACGTATATTATTGCGGCTGCAGAGGTCAATCATTTTCAGGAAATAGCGTTCCGAAACGGAGATTCTCTGTCCGGGAGAAAGCATGCGCACCGGCAGCCGCATCGGGTTTTCCCCGTCGGCGGGCTCGTTCAGTCTTTCCGGATCATCCACAACTGCATGCGCCGGCAGCCACGGAACAAGTTCCTGAAGATGCAGCCGGTATTTTGCCGTGGCCATTCGATAGCTCAGCGCGCGCAGTCCAAAGGCCGGACTGCCGGTATACCGGGTCATTTCCGCAATTTCATGCCATCGCGTAAAACAGCGCTGCACATAGTTCTCCGTTGCCGGACGGTTCAGATTGCCATGAAGAGGCCGATGCTTCAAAAGGATCACATTTTCGGGGGCCCTGTTCCTCTCCAGATAGCGCTGCAGAATATAGTACTGCCCCGCCATCTGAAGGGCGCCGTTCGTTGTCAGCTGCAGGAAATCCGCCTCTCCCTCAGCAGCGAGATAAAGGGCTATCTGCCGGGCCACGCTGTCTCCAAGAACAAGGGTTTCAGCATCATAATTTCTCGTCTGCAAATTATAAAGGAGAGTATCCACCTCATGACTGAAGAAACGCGAGGGGAGTGTTTTCAGGCATCTGGCCTCTATTCCCAGACAGACAACCGCAGACCAAAACAGACCTGAAGACAGCAATTTCAAGCAATAAAGACGGAATAGAGCGCTCATTGCCGCATCAGCTCCGTCATCAACCGGCTGTAATCGTCCGCTACAACAGGAAGTTTCTCTGCCGATATGTGAATGCCGTCCTCAAACCAGCCATTTGGATAGTCTCTGATTTCGGTTGTATAGGTCAATACAGGGAAGTCTTCAGACAGCTCCTGCAGCCGCCGAACAAGCCTGGCATACGCCACACCGCATTTGTATCTGGTCCACGTGCTGTTTGTCATCGGACACGGGATATAATAAATCCTGATATTGCGCTGCTGGCAGAGACTCAAAAGGCGGATAAAGTAATATTCAGAAATCGAGTTTAGATCCGAGGGGAATAATCGTTTCATCAGCTGCTGCAGCGGCGGGGTTTTCTCAAGGACCTCCAGACGCTCCTCCACCTGCCGGGCATTCCCGCCTGTTTCGGGAGGAGGAAGTCCGGGAATCAGTTTCTGCAGATGCAGGCGGTATTTGGCCGCCGCAAGGCGATAGCTCAGCATCCGCAACCCGAATGACGGGCTTTGAGACTGCCACGTCATGGACAACATCTCATACCAGCGGGTAAAACAGCGCTGGAGATAATTTTCCGTTGTCACGCGCTTCATATCGCCGTGAAGCACATGATGCTTCAGCAGAATCACAGCGGAGGGCGGGCGATTGCGCTCCAGATAACGAATCAGGATATAGTACTGGCCCGCCATTTCCACAGCGCCATTTGTGGCCAGCGGGATGAAATCACACTTCTTCTGTCCGGCCAAATACCGCGAAAGCTGCCGGCCGACGCTGTCCCCCAGGACAATTGTATCGGCATCGTAGGTCCTGGTCTGCAGATCATAGAGAAGGATATCCACCTCATGGCTGAAATATTTCGAGGGCAGTGTTTTCCAGCACCAGCTTTCGATGCAGAAAACCGCAGCCGCCGTCCAGGCCACTCCGGAAGCCAGCAGTCTAGAACTGAAAATAGATAAACGATTGGGCATCCTGCACACCAAAGATCACGAGGCCGTAAAACATAAGCAGATAAACCGCCACGCGCACCGGCAGCGGCCATTTCAGAACCACATACAGATCGCTGGACCTGAACTGGAACCATTCGATCACCATCATGAGGCCCCCGAAAAAGAGGATGGCCGCGACAAGATGCTCAAGGACCAACTGGCTGGGCCAGACAAAGCCAGTGAACAGGGCGGACAGCATGGCTCCGATCTGGTGCAGGGATTCCGCCCTGAAAAGGAGCCAGCCGAGGCATACCAGATGGAAAAAAGCCACCGTGTGCAGCACCCGGAGTGCGGCGGCCTTCCATGGCACGGCGGGCGCCACAAAGGGACGGACCGCCCGGTACCAGCGGTGCCCGATCAGCAGAATCCCCTGGTAAATCCCCCACAGCACGAAATTCCAGGCCGCGCCGTGCCAGAGTCCGCCCAGAATCATTGTGAGTGCCAGATTCCGATAAGTGAACCAGGTCCCCTTCCGGTTCCCGCCCAGCGGGATATAAAGATAGTCGCGAAGCCACGTGGAAAGACTGATGTGCCAGCGCGCCCAGAAATCGCTTGGATTGGTTGCAAAATACGGCAGGTTGAAATTCAGCATGAATCGGAATCCCATGCAGAAAGCCAAACCTCGGGCAATATTGGAATATCCGGCAAAATCGCAGTAGATCTGCAATGCAAACGCATAAAGGCCCAGAAGCACATGCACTCCGTTATACGGGGCCGAACCTTCAAAAAGCTTCTCGACAAGCGGCGCAATGTTGTCGGCGATGAACACCTTCTGGAAATAGCCCCAGAAGATCAAATAGGCTCCATGTGTTATGCCGTAGCGGCTGATTTTGCGCGGGCGGATGACCTGCGGGAAAAGGTTGGAAGCGCGTTCAATTGGACCGGCCACCAGCTGAGGGAAAAGCGTTACATACAGTGCAAAGTCCAGAATGTTCACTGCGGGCTTCAACTGCCCGCGGTACACATCAATCGTATAGCTCATCGTCTGGAAGGTGTAAAAAGAGATGCCCATGGGAAGAATGATGTTCAGTGTAAGGGGCTGAACCTCCAGGCCAAAGCGTCCGAGCAAAGAGATCATGCTGTGGACAAAGAAGTTGCTGTATTTGAATATGCCCAGAAGTCCAAGGTTGGAAACCATGCTGACGGTCAGGAACGCCTTCTTCCGGCGCGGCATATCGCTCCGATCGATGGCATGCGCGCAATAGTAATCAATCACGGTGGATATCAGAATGAGGGACAGAAAGCGCCAGTCCCATGCCGCATAAAAGATATAGCTTCCCGCCAGCAGCAGGAGATTTTGGGGACGATGAGGCAGCACCACATACAGCCCGTACAGCACCACAAAGAAAATAATAAATTCGGCTGAATTAAAGAGCATGGCTTAAGAATTTCCTGATATTGACCGGGGATTGTCATCAAACCGCTTCGCGACATCAAGCATATTTGTTAAGGAGATCATGGGGCGTGTATTTGATCCATCAAATCCGCATATTCCTCGCTGACCTGGGACAGCTTTGACTGCTGGATGTGAATTCCATCGACAAAATAGCGGTCGGGATAAGACTTCACGACATCGGAATATGAAAACAGGGGATAATCCGGGGCCAGTTCTCCCATTCGGCTGAAAAGCGCCTTTCTTCGCAGCGTCTCCTCCGGCGTGCTGATTTTACTCTCCCTCATGGGGGTTGGCTGGAAGTAGAGGGGAATGCTTCTTCTGCGGCATTCATCCAGCAGTTTCAGGAAGTAGTATTCGGATATGGTTTCGGTACTTCGCGGCAGGAGCAGACTGATCAGCCGCTGCTTCAGCGACTGCTTTCTTAAACTCTTCTTGCGCTCCAGAAGCTGGTCTTCAGGAATGCCCTCAAAAGAATCTTTCACGGGAAGAAAGGGAATAGTGCGCTGCAGATGCAGGCGGTATTTTGCTGAAGCGAGGCGATAAGAAAGCATGCGCAGGCCAAAAGCGGGATCCCGTGCCTGCCAGGTCAGACTGCCTATCTCGCGCCAGCGCGTGAAACAACGCTGGACGTAGTTTTCTGTGCAAACCTTCCTAAGATCGCCGTCCAGCGGATTACGCATGAAGAGAATCACGCGGTCGGGTTTCCGGTTATGCTCAAGGTAGCGCAGAAAAACAAAATACTGCCCCGCTGTCTCCACGGCCGCGCTGGTGGCTAAAGGCGCGAAGTACGTGTCCCCCCTGCCCCGCATAGCCAGCGATATCTGACGCCCCACGCTGTCCCCCAGCATCACCACCGGCTTGTCGCAGGACTCATGCTCCAGCTTCCACAGAAGCTCGTCCATTTCATGACTGAAAAACCGCGGAGACAGACAGCTGCGTGCCGCCGTTTCCACGCTTACCGCGCAAACCAGCAGCCAGAAGACACCAGACCCCGCTGTCAGAAAAAACCATCGCGACTTCATCAGCTCCACACAGTCCCAAAATTACTGTCAGCGCATCAAGCACAATAGCAGGAACTCCTCGCAGACAAAACCATGTAATTAACTGCTCGACAGGCTTGGCAGACCGATATGCGGCTGGTAGAGTGTCCACGAACAAATCAGCCATTTGTTTACTGAAAGGAAAAGATCTATGAATTCTGGCAGCAACCTGATTACGGATCCTGTGGGGGATGTACTGAAGTATACGGGGCACCCTCTTGACGCCATCTTCCAGCCCAAATCTGTGGCCCTGATCGGAGCCACGGAAAAACCCAACAGCGTGGGCCGCACCCTGTTGTGGAACCTCATCAGCAATCCGTTCGGCGGCGTGGTTTATCCCGTCAATCCGACCCGCCAGAGCGTCATGGGGATCAAGGCCTATCCAAGCATTGCCGCCATACCCGAGAAGGTGGATCTTGCCGTTTTCGTAACTCCCGCAAAGCTGATTCCCGGCCTGGTGAAAGAATGCGCCGATGCCGGAGTCAAGGGCGCAGTGATTATCTCCGCCGGGTTCAAGGAGCTTGGAGCTCCGGGAATCAAACTGGAGCAGGCTGTTCTGGAGAATGCCCGCAGCGGCGGAATGCGGATCATCGGGCCAAACTGTCTGGGAGTCATGAATCCCCTCATCCGCCTGAACGTGACGTTCGGATCCACCATGGCCGCCCCGGGCAATGTGGCCTTTTTGAGCCAGAGCGGCGCACTCTGCACAGCCATTCTGGACTGGGCCCGGCAAAAACAGGTTGGATTCAGTTCCTTTGTCTCGACCGGAAGCATGCTGGACGTAAACTGGGGCGATCTGATCGATTACTTCGGCGATGATCCCCGCACGCAGAGCATTGTGATCTATATGGAATCGATCGGCAATGCACGGGCGTTTCTCTCTGCTGCGCGCGAAGTGGCGCAGAACAAGCCGATTATCGTCATCAAGGCCGGCCGCACGGCACAGGCCGCGCAGGCGGCGGCCTCCCATACCGGATCCATGACCGGAAGCGACGACGTTCTGGATGCCGCATTCCGGCGCGTTGGGGTGCTTCGTGTGAATTCGATTAATGAGCTGTTTGATATGTCAGACGTGCTGGCGAAACAGCCGCTTCCGAAAGGGAAAAGACTTTCGATCCTCACCAATGCCGGCGGGCCAGGCGTGCTGGCGACCGATGCGCTGATTACCGGCGGCGGCGAGCTGGCGGAGCTTTCCCAGAGCACGTTTGAGGCTCTGAATGCCATCCTTCCTGCCGCCTGGAGCCGGAACAATCCGATCGACATTCTGGGAGACGCCCAACCTGAAAAATATGCCGAGGCGCTGGCCATCGCCGCCAAGGATCCCCATGCGGACGGTCTGCTGGTTATCCTGACCCCGCAGGACATGACCGATCCCACTCAGACGGCTGAGAAACTCAAGCCTTATGCCACGATCGAGGGCAAGCCCGTCTTTGCAAGCTGGATGGGCGGCGCCGCCGTCGCGGCCGGCATTGATATTCTGAACAAGGCCAATATCCCGACCTACAAATATCCGGATATGGCCACGCAGGCGTTCAACTACATGCACAAATACAGCGAGAACCTGCGGGCGCTTTACCAGACCCCCTCCATGGAGGAGGAAAGCGATGAAAGCCCATGGCCGGACCGCGAAAAAGCCGCCGCTATCATCAGCCGGGTGCGCAGGGAAGGCAGAACACTCCTGACCGAGGTCGAGTCCAAGGAGCTGCTGGGCTCCTATGGCATCCCGACCACGCCGATGAAAGTCGCAAAGACTCCGGCCGAGGCCGCCAAGGCTGCACAGGAGATGGGGTTTCCCGTGGTGGTCAAGCTGCATTCGACAACGATCACGCACAAAACCGATGTGGGAGGGGTGCTCCTCAATCTGCGCGATGCGGAAAGCGTAATGAATGCCTTCACCCGAATTCAGAAATCCGTGGCCGAAAAGGCCAGTGCAGAGGGTTTTGAAGGCGTGACCGTCCAGCCCATGATCAAACTGGAAGGCTACGAGGTTATTCTCGGCAGCTCGCTGGATCCCCAGTTCGGCCCGGTGCTTCTTTTTGGCCTGGGCGGACAGCTCGTAGAGGTGTTCAAGGACCGGGCTCTGGGCCTCCCCCCGCTGAACGCCAATCTGGCGCGGCGCATGCTGGAAAACACCAAGATTTACAAGGCGCTCAAAGGCGTCCGCGGACGCAAGAGCGTGGATATCGACCAGCTCATCAAAATCATGGTCCGCTTCAGTCAGCTGGTGGTTGAACAGCCATGGATCGTGGAAAGCGACATCAATCCCCTGATCGCATCTCCCGATCAGCTTCTGGCGCTGGATGGACGCTTCGTGCTGCATGGCGAAAAGGTTTCGGAAAAGGACCTCCCGAAACCGGCCATCCGCCCCTACCCCATCCAGTATATCAGCCGGTGGGAGATGGATGACGGCGCAAAAGTAGCCCTGCGGCCTGTGAGTCCGGGCGACGAAAAGAAAATGATTGCCTTTCACAAGACGCTTTCCGCCCAGAGTGTCTATCTGCGCTACGCCAACCGGCTGGATCTCCAGCAGCGCATCGCGCATGACCGGCTGGTTCGTGTCTGTTTTGTGGATTACGACCGCGAAATGGTGCTGGTGGCCGACCGCAAGGATCCAAAGACCCAGGAGCGCTCGATCATCGCGCTGGCCCGATTGAGCAAAATTCACGGCTCTGAAGAAGCCAAGTTTTCGCTGCTCATCACTGACAAATACCAAAAGCGCGGGCTGGGCACACAAATCATGCAGAAGCTGCTGGCCATCGGACGCGAGGAGAAGATGAGCACGATTGTCGCCACGATCCTGAAGGACAACAAGGGCATGCAGGATCTGTGCCGGAAACTGGGCTTCACGCTCACCGAAGAAGCCGACTCACCGTTTGTGAAGGCGGAGATATCCCTAAGCTGAATACACTGCACCTCGAAATAGACAGCCTGTTTGTTCAGCCACGCAAAGGAAACGAACTCATAGCAGGCGCGGATTTCACATGGAGGAAGACGCGGTGCTACACCTGTGATTTCGAGGGGGCTCGGGATTCCGCCGTGCAGTTTCTTCATCGGCTGCTGCTGAACCCGCAGTCGGAAGAGATGCATGTCAACGCCCCGCCCGTGATAGTCCCGCATGTGTGCTGCATCAATATCCGCATGCGCCCCGGGCATCTCGACCTGGAGCGGGAATACATTCTGGGATATTGCCGGCACATCACCACAGAGGATGTTCAAATCGCTGACATCAAACCCGTCCAGCGGATTTATCTGCTCGGAGACCGCATCCCCGACATGCCACGGATCCTCCGGCATCTCGTGAATCCCGTCATCCACGAGTGGGAGGTGGTTTATGCCTGACCCCGTCTTCCGCAGCATGCCGCTGGATGGCATGACCCGCATCCGGTTGGAGGAACTGAGCCGGTCCATGGACCTTGCGCTGGATGCATGTGACATGTGCGCCATTCAGGACCACTTCAAATCGGGTACACGCGCACCGACGGACGTTGAACTCGAGGTGATCGCGCAAACATGGAGCGAGCACTGCAAGCACCGGACCTTCAATGCTGTCGTTGAACACGGCGCCGAGATCCTTGACGGCCTTTTCAAGACATTCATTCGGGATGTTTCCACCCGTATCTCCGCGGGCAAAGGGGATTTCGTGCTGGGTGCATTTGAAGACAATGCCGGTTTCATCCGCCTCGATGAGAAGTTTGCGCTCTGTTTCAAGGTCGAAACTCATAATCATCCGTCTGCCATTGAACCCTATGCGGGGGCCAACACCGGCCTGGGCGGGGTCATCCGCGACATCCTTGGCGCGGGCAAAGGCGCAAAGCCGGTGGCCAATCTCGATGTATTCTGCTTCGGGCGGCCGGAACTCAGTGATGATTCAGTTCCGGAAAACGTGATCCATCCGCGCGACACCATGAAAGGCGTTGTGCGCGGTGTGGCGGACTACGGGAACCGCATGGGGATCCCCACCGTCAGCGGGGCCGTTTATTTTCATGAAAAGTTCACACACAACCCGCTGGTCTTCTGCGGCACAGCGGGAGTAATTCCTGTTGAGGACATTTCGAAACGCGTTGAGCCCGGCATGATTCTTGTGCTGGCCGGCGGACATACCGGCCGGGACGGACTGCACGGCGCGACGTTTTCGTCGCTCACGCTGGATGAAGAGAGCCATGACACTGATCGCGGGGCCGTGCAGATCGGAAATCCCATTGAGGAGAAGAAACTTACTGATTTCATCCTGCAATCGCGGATCAAGGGCCTTATCGAAAGCATAAACGACTGCGGCGCGGGCGGCATATCCAGCGCGGCCGGAGAGATTCTTTCCCGCACAGGCGGAACTCTCATTTTGGACGATGTTCATCTAAAGGAAACCGGCCTGAAAACATGGGAAATCCTTCTCTCCGAAAGCCAGGAACGTATGATTCTCGTCATCCGCCTGGAAAACCTTGAACCACTGCGTGAACTGGCCGCCGTATATGAGACCACCTGCAGTGTAATCGGAAAAGTGGAAGACAATGGAATTCTTCAGGTCGTGCACGGGGGAGAAACCGTTTGTTCGCTCGAGAACTCTTTTCTTCATCATCCTCCGGTAAAACGGCTTCAGTCAGAATGCAGGCGGCCCGATTCGGCAGCTCCCACAGGCAGCCGGAAGCTGAAAACATTGCTGGCCGACATCAACATATGCTCTCGTGAACCTGTGATCCGGCAATATGACCACGAGGTGCAGGGCAACACCCTGATCAAGCCGCTGGCGGGGGCGGGCGGCGACTGCCCGCAGGACGGGGCGGTGATGCAGGTGCGGGGAAGTTCCAAATATTTCGCGCTCGGGGTTTCCCTGACTGTTCACACCGGCGGCGACCCCTTTGCGATGGGACACGCCGCCGTGGACGAGGCCGTCAGGCAGGTTCTCGTGACTGGCGCGAATCCGGACAAGATTGCGCTTCTGGACAACTTCTGCGCAGGCGATCCCCGGAACCCGCGCGACCTCGGACCGCTCGTTGAATGCCTGAAGGGGCTCTCGTCCGCCGCAGGAATCTTCCAGGCCCCATTCATCTCGGGAAAAGATTCATTTAACAACACTTATCAATCCCCGGAAGGAACCGAGTCCATTCCTCTCACGCTTCTTACAAGCTCCATCGGAATCATAGACGATTCACGGCATATCACCGGGGCATCCATACGCCGCAATGACAGCCTGATCTGCCTGCTGGGCGCCGAATATAATCCACAGCAGGCGGTCATGAATTACCGGGCTTTTTATGAAGCTGTGCAGGCGGGTTGTATACTCTCTGCCCATGACATATCCGACGGCGGGCTGGCGGTGGCGCTGGCGGAAGCGGCTTTTTCAATGAAAGCGGGAGTTGAAGCGGATACCGTTCAGGATATTTATGCCGAATGCCCAGGCCGAATCATTTTTGAAATTAACGCTGCAGACCGCGAACAGGTCGAAGAAGTATTCAGAAACAGTCAGCTCTCAATACTGGGGCACACAACCGCCGCACACCGCAGGCTGGTGATTCGTCAGCGCGGCCAGGAAGTTGTGAATGAACCTTTGGAGGAACTCAAGGCTATATGGCAGAACGCCCTCAAGCCCTGGTGCTGAAATTCCCCGGCACCAACTGTGACAGAGAAACAGCCGATGCACTGAAGCTTGCGGGATTCAATGTATCTGTTATGCCTGTAACTCAGTTCGCAAAGGATTCGCTTCGCACCTGCCGGCTTCTGGTGCTGGCCGGCGGATTCAGTTACGGGGACTATGTGCTCGCCGGGAAACTCGCCCAGCTGGAACTCGAATGCTCCGCCGGTAATGATTTGCGCAGCTTCACGGCACAGGGCGGTTATATTCTCGGAATCTGCAACGGATTCCAGATACTGCTGCATCTCGGCCTCCTGCCGGATGGGGCACTGGTCGAAAATGAATCCGGACGGTTCATCTGCAAATGGGCTGGCCTCCACAAAACCGGCGTATCCAGCCCGTTTCTTGAAGGTCTCCCGGCTGAGTTTGAACTGCCCGTGGCTCACGCTGAAGGGCGGTTTGTACACAGGACTCGAATCCCCGAATCCCGCATCGCCCTGCGGTACTCTGAAAATGTGAATGGCTCCATGGATTCCGTTGCCGCCCTGCAGGACGCCACCGGCCGCGTGCTGGGCATCATGCCCCACCCCGAACGCTTTGTCCGGCGCGAACAGCATTACGACCGCGACTGGACTGGACATCCCATGTGGGGATGGGGATATTTTTTCTTTAAATCCATCCATGATCACATTTTAAATGAGGCATTGTGAAAAAACGCTTCACATATAAACAGGCGGGCGTTGACCTGGATCTTGCGGAACAATGTGTTCGGGACATTGGCCTGCTTCAGAAAAGCACGGAGGGACGTTTCCGGCTGAGCAATGCCTTCGGCCAGTTCACGGCCAACTGTGATCTGTCACGCTATAAAGCCCCAGTTATTACAGCAACCTGCGACGGCATTGGAACGAAGCTGGATCTTCTGCTGAAGCATGATCTGCTGGAAACCGCGGGCGCCGACCTCGTCGCCATGAACGTCAATGATGTGCTGACCTCAAGCGCAGAACCGGCCATGTTTCTGGATTATATCGCCATGCCCTTGATGGATCGCGCCATTGTACGGCGGCTGGTCAGCGGCATGGCCGAGGCCCTGCAATCCTGCGGCTGCATGCTTGGCGGCGGAGAACTGGCAGAAATGCCGGGCACGGCTTCAATTGAGCTCTCCGGTTTTTGCGTGGGTGTTGCGGAGAAAAATGATGTGCCGGACATATCCTCCATCCGGCCCGGAGACACGGTATGGGGCATTCCGTCGGACGGCTTCCACGCCAACGGGTTCAGCCTGATCCGGCGTATTCTCAAGGAGCATCCGGCACTTTTAAGCCGTCACGAGACAGCAGAGCTGCAGAAAACAACCCGGATTTACTACCCGGAAGTTCACATGTTCAAGCATCAGAATATCCCGGTTAAAGGCATGGCTCATGTCACCGGTGGGGGCATCGTGGTGAATCTGAACCGCATTCTTGGCGAACATGGCGCGGAACTTGAAATTCCATACTGGGACAGCCCCGCCGCACAAAAGATCATTTCAAAAGTCGAGGCAGGCGAAGCCTTCAGAGTTTTCAACATGGGCATCGGATGGCTGATGGTAAACGACGGAACAGACGCCCCCCCTCCCGCGATCCGGCTTGGACACGTAACAGATGATCATACCGTGCGGATCAAGGTGGGGTCATGAACATAAAACTTGCGGTCATGGCTTCCGGACGAGGAAGCAATTTCGAGGCACTTGTTCACGCGGCCCGGACGGGAAGGCTGCATGCAGCCATCTGCATGCTGGTCTGCGATCAGCCCAATGCGCCGGTATGCAGCATCGCCAGATCATACGATATTCCGGTCATTTCTTTTGACGAACAAACGGCCGGGAAGATTCGTGCCGCGGGCTGCAATCTGATTGCGCTGGCTGGATTCATGCGGATTGTAAGCCCCGAATTCGTCCGTCAGTTCCCGGGGCGCATCCTCAACATTCATCCGTCACTGCTTCCGCGTTTCAGGGGGCTGCATGCTCAACGGCAGGCACTCGAACATCATGAAACAATTGCCGGCTGCACAGTCCATGTTGTGAACAGTGAAGTGGATTCTGGAACGGTCATCGCTCAGCGCGTCGTTTTCATCAAGCCCGGCGATACTGAAGAGAGCCTGTCGGCGCGGATTCTGAAGGAGGAGCACAAGCTTTATGCCGAAGCCATTCAGCATTATTCCGGGTGGCTGTCATGAGAATCTCCGTCATCGGGCAGGGAGGCCGCGAACATGCGCTTGTGAGGGCTCTCCACGGGAATGAACTGTTCGCATGGCCCGGCAGCGACGCGATTTTTGAACTGGCCCGCCCCTTCCCCGCCTGCGATCTTGCCGCACTTCCCGCCGTGATGAAAAAGATGCGCATCGAACTGTGCATTGTGGGACCTGAGGCATATCTTGATAAGGGATTGGCTGACCGCTGTCGTGCTAAAGGCATACCGGTTCTAGGCCCCTCACAAAAAGACGCCCGCCTTGAAACCGACAAGGTGTTCGCAAAAAGATTCATGGCCCGGCATCGCATTCCCGCTGCGCCATACAAAATCATAACCGATGTCGAAGATATCAAGGCCCCCTGCGTGCTGAAGTTCAGCCGGCTGGCGGGCGGCAAAGGCACCTGTGTGTGCCGTACAATACTTGAAGCCCGCCGATTCGCCCAAAAGGCGATGGTCGAGAAGGTTTTTGGAGACGGACAACTAATTGCGGAAAGTCTGCTGACCGGGAGAGAGCTTTCTGTAATCTGCACCATCGCTGAAGGCGAATATCATATTCTGCCTCCTGCCCGCGATTATAAACCCCTGCGCGACGGTGACCGCGGCCCGAACACGGGCGGCATGGGCACCGTGGCTTCGCGCGACCTTGAAAAGAACAGCATGGCTGATATCGAAGCACTGATCATCAGGCCGACGGTCGCGGCGCTCAGGCATTATCGCGGGTTCCTCTATTTTGGCCTCATGCTGACGCCGGACGGGCCGCAGGTCCTTGAATATAACTGCCGCATGGGCGATCCGGAAGCGCAGGCCATGTTTCCGCTGATCAAAGGCAGCCTGGCGGAATATTTTCGGCAGGCGGCCGAAGGCTTCATCAACAGGGAGCTTGTCCGGTTCTCACCCGGATGGACGGTCTGCGTCACAGCCGCTGCGGGGAAATATCCGCAGGGAATCGCAGAAAGCCTGTTCATTCAGGGGCTTGAGAAAATCTCCGGCGACATCATGATTTATCATGCGGGTAGCCGCAGAGCCGCAAACGGCAAATGGCGCACAAACGGGGGCCGAATAATCGGTCTTACCGCAAAATCCGCGGATCTGGCCACGGCGCGCGAGCACGCATACGCAGCGCTTCAATACATTCAATTCAAGGGGATGCAGTTTCGCACGGATATCGGGAAACTGCATTTTTAGTCAGTGTTCCTGCCGCCCTGATCCCTTCATTCTGGTCAGAAGCTGCTTGAACCGCGGATCTTTGCGAATGGACTCAAGATCCTTGTCCTCCTGCATCCAGTCATAGCCGGCATAGCCCGTAAAAACGGCTTTTTCGAGCGCCGCGAACGCATCGTCCTTGCTGCCGCTCAGCGCATAGCTGCAGGCAAGATTGTACCAGACAGTACCATCCCCGGGGGCCAGACTGCTCAGTCGAAGATCAACCGCCAGTCCCTCCCTGATCTGGCCAGTCTGCGTGTACATATCACCCAGCGCCTGCAGAATCCGGACATGATCCGGCGATCGCCGGGAAAGGGCCTCCAGGAAGCGCAGTTCCAAATCATCTTCGGATTGTTTCTTCCGGGGCATTAGAAAGAAAACATCCAGTTTATCTGCGCCCAGACAGACTCCATGGTGTTGTCCGGCCATTCAACTTCATAGAGGTAAACATTTCCCTGCTGCACAGCATAGAACTCGGAAGTATCGCCGTTGATTTCCTGCAGCTCCCACGCCAGTCCACAGGACACAACGCTGCGTTCTGAGGCCTGCCAGTCCAGCGACAGCTGCGCCCCGAGAATCAGGCCATCGTCTCCGTCCAAAGTGCGCCCGCTCACGAGACTGTTTTCCACCTGTGCGGAGAATATATATCCGGCCTCAATGCGTCCGCTGAGATTCAGCCGTGGCGCGAGCCGGGCAGAGCCCTCCATGGCGGCGTTCACATACCCCAGATAGACGTCTTCTTCAGCCTCCTCCCAGTTATGAAAGCTTTCATCACGCAGAACCAGGTCATTGCGCACAAAGTGCTGATAACGCGCACCCATACCCAGCAGAATCGCTGCCTGCAGAGCCTCGGCCTGCACAACGGCCCAGCCTGCTTCACCCAGCGCATGAACTCCCGCCAGATGCAGCTGGTTTTCCTGTCGAACAAGGCCGTCTTCGCTCCATTCTTCCTGATCCTTATCCGTCACGGTCAGGCGGCTGGAAGCGGCAAACAGCAGACGGCGGGGTGCGCGAAGCCGCGCCCGGCCCTCGAGGATAAATGCCGGAGCGGACCATTCAGATTCGAGCCCCGCGGAATCCTCTTCGTATGAGAGCCGCCCGCCCCCTGCTGCAATATCTGCCTCCAGTGACCATGGCTCGGAAGAAACGGCCAGCAGCGGAGCAGTGATGAACAATATCCACGAAAGGAAATGCTGCCTCCCGGTGCGCGTCATTGCACTGCGCACGGGAATCAGAATCCCCCCTGCTTGCGCGGCGGTACCTTCTGCTTTTTGGGCCCGACATACAGCTGGCGCGGACGGCCTATTTTCTGGGCCGGATCGGACATCCATTCAAGCCAGTTGGCTATCCAGCCCGGCAGCCGGCCGATGGCGAACATCACCGTGAACATATCGGTGGGAATGCCCATGGCGCGGAAGATGATCCCGGTATAGAAGTCCACATTGGGATAAAGATTTCGCTCGATGAAGTATTCATCGGAAAGGGCCGCCTGCTCCAGTTTCATGGCCAGATCCAGCAGCGGCTCATTTATGCCCAGTTTGCCGAGGACCTCCTCGCAAAGCTGCTTGGCTATTCGCGCGCGCGGGTCATAGGTTTTGTACACGCGGTGTCCGAATCCCATCAGGCGGAAATTGGCATTCGGATCCTTGGCGCGATCAATGATCTTCTTCGCGTCGCCTCCCTCCGCCTGCAGACGCTCAAGCATCTGAATCACCCCCTGATTGGCTCCGCCGTGCGCAGGTCCCCAGAGAGCACAAATGCCGGCGGACACTGAGGCATAAAGATTGGCGCCGGAACTTCCGATCAGACGGACAGCCGAAGTGGAGCAGTTCTGCTCATGATCCGCGTGCAGGATCAGCAGCTGGTCGAGTGCGCGAACAACAACGGGGTCGAGTTTGTAATTGGCCACGGGCGAAGCGAACATCATGTTCAGGAAGTTTTCACAGTACGAAAGCTTGTAACTGGGCTGCACCACCGGCTCCCCGATGGACTTTTTGTAGGAAAACGCCGCAATAGTGCGAATCTTGGACAGAAGCCGCGTGGCAGCCATGTCCACCCCTTCCTGATCGCTTTCCATTTCCGGATAGAAACTGGAAAGCGAAACCACCATGGCGGAAAGAATTGCCATCGGGTGGGCGTTTTCCGGGAAATGATCAAAGAACGTCCGCATGGACTCGTGAATCATGGAGTGGCGGTTCAGCAGGCGCGCGAAATCGTTGCGAACTTGTTCGTTGGGCAGTACGCCATGAATGAGGAGATAGGCCACATCAATGAAATTGCAGATTTTGATCAGCTCTTCGACCGGATACCCGCGATAGCGCAGGATGCCTTTTTCCCCGTCCAGATACGTGATGGCACTCTGACAGGAGGCGGTGTTGACGAAGCCCGGATCAAATGTGGTCAGTCCGGTTTCCTTCCGGAGCCGGCGGATGTCCACACTCTGTTCCCCCTCACTTCCGGTCAAAACGGGAAATTCACATTTCCTGCCGTTGATTTCCAGTCGGGCCAACTGTGCTTTGGAATCACTCATGGGGCAATCTCCTTATGTATAACACCACGACCCCGGATGTGCCGGGGAGAAGGCTCACATCAGTCGTGAGCGGAAATCCGGCGTCAGACCTTTGAAACCTTGCCGGCCTTGATGCAGCTGGTGCAAACCCTGCGGGTCTTGACCCCGCCATTTTCCACCACACGGATCTTCTGCAGATTGGGCAGATAGCGCCGGCGCGTTATGCCGGTTGTGTGCAAGCCAATCCCGCCCTTGCTCTTAGCCAGCCCGCGCCTGACAATGGTGTTGCCGGTTCTCGGCCCTTTCCCACATACTTCACATATTCTTGACATTTCAAGCTCCTCAATAAAAAGTGCGCGAAATATAGAGGGCATCTGGAGGTGGCGCAAGCAAAAAAGGCCGCAAAATCCCGGTGCAATCAAGATGTCAGAAAAATCATGCCACATAACAGGATTCCGATGGCCATCCCCCCCGCTTCGGCTGGTTCTGGTGGAACCGGAGATTCCTCCCAATACAGGCAATATCGTCCGTCTTTGCGCCGGCACCGGTTCTGAACTGCACCTGATTGAACCTCTCGGATTTCAGCTGACCGAATCGGCAATTCGGCGCGCGGGACTGGATTACTGGGAATACGCCCGTATATTCCGCCACCGGTCATTTCAGGCATTTCAGAAGGATATCAACCCGGAAAGGATCTTCTTCTTCAGCACCCGCGGGCCGCGACTTTATACCGATATGGCCTATCAGGCGGGCGATGCGCTGGTGTTCGGGAGTGAAACCAGGGGGCTGCCTCCCGAAATCACGGATGCCCATCCCGAAGAACTGGTCTGTCTCCCCATGAAAGATATCCGTGTGCGGTCGCAGAATCTGGCCAATGCGGCTGCCATTGTGCTCTACGAAGCTTTGCGGCAGATCAACTTGCAGGATGGATGAATGGAGGGGCGGGCTCTGCGGGACCGTTTCACAGCGGCGGCGCGCCGCGCCGCCCTCCAAATAATTTACACGCCAGCGCCAGCAGAAGAACCGGAAGAGTCCGCAGAATCTCGACGGCCATTATCCTGAAATTGTACGGATCCAGCAGTTCAGTGAAATCGGCCTTGCGCAGATGAGGAAGCAGAGGAACTTCAGAAATGAAATAATTATTCGAGAATGGCCACAGGATCATTATGCCATAGGGTTCCTTCCCGTCAGCCGTCACCCAGTCCAGTGCGAGATGGCTGAAAAGCAGCAGAAATATCAGACTCAGTTCCCTGCCCCGGGCCCCTTTGGGCCGCAGCGGAATCCATACGAGCAGTGAAACCAGCGCCGCCCAGCCCAGCGTGTGTGTGACTCCATGATGATAAAGATTCAGCTCCCCCGCCATGACTCCGGGGATGTAGTCAATATCCGGCAAATTGGCAAAAAGCGCCGCACCCAGAATCCAGGGCCACTTCTCTGCCGCCTGGACCCAAAGACCCCGCCTGCCGGCGGGCTTCAGAAAATACAGCACGCCAAACGCTGCACCAATCACTGAATGTCCAACAGGCGACGACATAATCCCATCCGGTACGGTTGCCAATGCTGCCGATGCTAACTATAGTTGATCCGTCATGTCAGCAGAAAAAGAAATCATTGCTTTCGCGCTTTCCGATACGCACGGACATCTTCCCGATGGCGCGCTCCAGATGCTGCACGGCGCGGACTCCATTTTTCACGCGGGTGATATCGGCTCTCCCGCCATTCTGGATCAGCTCAGTAAAATAGCGCCTGTGCATGCCGTGCGCGGGAACATGGACCGGCATTCATGGGCCGGCCGGCTCTCCTCTGTTGAAGTGCTTGAACTCGGAGGCCATACGGTCTGCCTCCTGCATGATCTTGCGGCTGCAGACGTCGATTTCAGGGCGATGAAGGCAGCGCTTGTACTGCATGGTCATACGCACCGGCCCTCCATCAGTTCTCGCGAAGGCATACTATTTGTGAACCCCGGGAGCATCAGTCAGCCGCGGTCGGATGCGGGGCCAACCCTGGCGCGAATTCACATTGGACGCGATATCCGTGCAGAAATCATCGCGATGGTTCTTCCGTAATAAGGCCGCGAACGGGCCGGAGGGCACAATCACACCTTGTGGAAAAGTTTCAGCATGACATAAATCACAATGATCAGCACAATGATCATGAAAATGGCCTTGTTGCGCTGAACCGCCATTTCCTGCGGAGTGAGCTTTACCGCCCTGAAGCTTCCGCCTGACAGATAATTTGCGATTTTCCGGCGAACCGGTTTCTCCACCGGATCTTTTGTTTTTCTTTCGGGCGCCGGATGCGCAGATAACGATCTCCTGTCCGGCATCAGTTTCAGCCGTGCCGGAGCGCCCCGGTCGGCGCGCCTGAGCGCATAATCCAGGCTGCTGATATTGCTCTGGATGGAAGCGGCCTCCCTCTCCAGCTGCTCCAGCCGGCGATCAAGCGCTGATTTGCCTTTACCCATTGCGCAGCGGCTCCGTTCTACAGCACCCGCATATATCGCAGCGCGGCAAATGCAGCCATGAGCAGAACGATCAGAATCGTCAGGGGGAGCGTAACCGCCATACCCACCTTGAACCAGTGGCCGAAGGAAAACACATTCTCCTCGCGGAGCGGGCTCTCAAAAACCACCGGACGTCCGCGGTCAGCTTTCTCCTCAATGCTGATCAGCGCGTCAATCTTTGCGCGGGCCTTGTTGAATTCAATGCGGGCATCCTCAATGACCGTGCGCGCCTTGCCAAGCTCCTCGCGGAACTGTTCGTCCGTCCACGTTTCATCATTCAGCCCCTTGATGTTCTCAAGCATAGCCTTGAAACTCCTGCGGGTGGAGGCCAGCAGTTCGCGCGTCTGCTCGGCGCGAAGTTCATCTTTTTCAAGTTTCAGCAGGTTCTGACTGAGCTGTTCAATCATTTCCCGCCGGCCCTGCTGATACTCATCCTGCATCCGCCGCAGATCCTCCAGATCATGCTTCTCGCGCTCGAGGTCCTCCTGCCGCTGGCGCAGCCGTTCCAGCTCTTCGGCGGCGCGCGCCACCTGTGTTTCAACCTCGTCCTTGTGCCGCGCCATGCGCGTCAGGTTGAAATCGGACACCGGTCGGGACGGAAATGTGGTGGAAGGGGCTCCCGGCTCAACCGACTTGGTACTGCCCGCTCCCGGCCCCATGCTGATGCTGCCCTCTTTCCGGCCCGGTTTCACCAGATCATCATCAAAAAAATCAGTAGCTCCCATGACTGTATCCTCCTGCTGTTAAATTATGGAATCACCAGCACCTGCCCCACGCGGATTCCCTCGGGACGGTCCAGCTTGTCCCGGTTGGCATCAAATATTTTCGTCCACATTTGGGGATTGTTATACATCTTGGCGGCAATGCTGGAAAGTGTATCTCCCCGCAGCACCCGGTAGGTCTGCGCGACCGGCGGAGCCGGAGGCGGAGGTTTCACCGCCGCGGCCGGCGCCGGCCGAGATTGCGGACGCGCCGGTGCCGCTGCGGGGGCGGGCTTCGGAATCCGGTCCGGCGAAACATCCATGGGCGGACGGTCGGCCTGGACATCGGGCGGTCGGGTGTCAGCCAGCCGGGCAGGCGGATCAGGCACACGCGCCAGCAGCGCTGACTCCTCCCGCCGGGCGGCCTCGGCGGCCTTCTTTTCCGCCAGATTCAGCGCACGGCTCATCTCGTTGATCCGGGTGGTCAACATTGCATTTTCCCGTTTGAGAGCCGCAATCTCATCCAGCGTGTCGGAAGGACTGTGCGGAAGCGTTGCCGCAAAAGACAGACGCGCCATTTTCATGATGTTCTCAATCATCTCGCGCTTTTCGGTGTCGGGCCGAAGTTCAAGATAGCGCTGATAATGATAAAGCGCGCGCATGTAGTCTTCCCGATAGCTGTCGTATAGGAGTCCCAGTTCCAGATGTGCCCGGGCCATGTCGGAATTCTCGCGGAGGATCTCCTCGAAAAGGTCTATGGCCTTGTCAATATCCTGCAGCCGTTTGTGATTCAATGCCCGCTGCATCAGCGGATGCCGCTCTTCCTGCTCATCAATGTTGGCCACATTGCGCGAACAGCCCGAAAAGGCACAAACCGAAGCCCATGCACATCCCGCAAAAAGAAGCATCTTCCACATTTTCATTGCTCAGTCCCGTTCCGTATTACGCAGCCATTATATAGCGGCTCACCTGCCGCTTGGCACGTCAAATTCGCTCCGGTACACCACATAACTCTGAACCCGGTTGTTCCATTCCGGGCGCAGGCCCGCGGCACCGGAGTGCATGCCGATGTGCGGATGAGGCTCCATCCACACATAGGGCGCCTCGGGGGGGCCCTTGACACCCGTTCCGGAAAGACGCGGCCAGGCGCTGTCATCATAATCCGAGGTCATCCAGCCGCCGGCCGCATCGAGCGCATATTTGCTGTCCGGCCGGGAGACCACATCACCCGAATGGGTCCTGAGGCAGAACTGCATCCAGTCGGGATACTGCTTCCATTGAGCCTGCACGGCGAACGTGTGCCGGCCGTCCGGAAGCGACAGCCGCGCGATCTCGCAGCGATCGTCGCGCCCCGCCCCCAGCACGAATTTCCCGTCAAGAAATGCACGCGATGGCGCATTGCAGTACAGTCCCAACAGCGCGCGGGACGGGTCAGCATAAAACCACTCCAGGTCCCCGGCCTGCTTCCGCGCGACTTCATTCGATGAGCTCAAATACTTCTTGTAAAACTCCGGGGCAGCGGAAGATCCGCGGATCTTCTCGCGGTAGGCATCCCGCCGCATGCGCAGCGTCTCTGCAAACGGGAATTCCGGATTCTTCTCCAGAAAATATTCCGTATATTCCGCTGCGCCCGCATAATCATCCATTCGTTCGATATTGTTGACCTCGGTCATGTACGTGGCCCGGGTCATCGGATCATCGGGAAAGTAGCGGGAAGCATCCGGCGCAATCTCCGAGGGCGACGCCTGCGGGGCCTTCAGATAGTAATACGCCACACTCTCATACACGCCACGGCTGGCCATCTCCGGGCCGCGTTCAAAGTTCATCTCAAAGGCGCTGTGAAACATGACCGGATCCGCAAAGTGAATCCGATACTGCACCGCGCGGAACGGAGCCTTGAAGACAATCCCGTTCAGCGGCCGCGCAAGGAAGTTCTGGTAATACCATCCGCCGTTGAAGTAGTCCTCCAGCCCCGTGCCCCGCCACTGCGGCTCAGGGGCGGAATCCATGCGCATCGTTTCGTCACTCTCCAGCAGCCACCAGCTCCGGTCAAAGCTGGTCGCGCCCAGCAGACATCCCGCGAATTTTCCTGTTCCGCCGGTCCGAAGCACGTTGTGCGGACGCCCCATCATTTCCTCGCCGCTTTTCCTCCACGCGGCATGAAAGTATCCATAGTGCGCCGGCCAGGAAGGCAGCTTCTCCACGACCGCCTCCATCGTCAGGGGCACGTCCCAACTGCTGAGGTTCTGTATTTCGATTTTTGCCGACTGCGCGAACGGCATCGGGAAACGAATGCTGAAAACGCCGTCGCGGTATCCGAAAAACAGGGAATCATACTTCAGGCGCTGGCCCATGCTTCCGAAAAAATCTCCGAGCGGAACATTCACCGAGGGACTGCTCCCATCCCATGAAATGCGCAGTATCATGTCACGCAGCAGCTGCCGGCGCGCAACGGCTGAACCAATCGAAGAGTCATCCAGACTTACTCTGAACTCGCGAATCACGGCAGGCCCCGGCAGTTCGCAGACTGCTGTGTCCGACTTCTGTTTGCAGATCGCCTCATGCCTTTCACCAGGCACATTGGCTCCGGGAGTACTCTTCCATCTCGCCCCCAGTTCAGAAAGAGCCGTCTTGTGCGCATCGGTCATATCCCGGGGCCAGCTCTGGATGGTTTCTCCTTCGTTCAAACGGGACCAGTTGATCTGAAAGAACAGCCTTCGCTCATCGCCGGGCTTCCCGCCCTCGGTCTGCTTCGCTCCTCCGTCCTGAACCATCACCGTCAGTTTTTTTCTGAAGGGGATCGGAACCCACGAATACCAGCAGTAGTTTTCAAAACAGGCCAGCGGGGCAATAAAGGGCTCGGTTCCCCCGCAGAAATCACCAATGGTTGTATCAATGCGGGGCTTGCGTTCTCCGTCAAAAAACATGCGCAGGCCATGCGATCCGTCAAGCGCTCCGGTAAACCAGAAACGCGACATATATCCCGGCCCCTCCAGATCCGCCAGCACCACCCACCCGTCAGGCCCCCTGCGGGCAAAATTGTTGAAGTCATCGTTTCCGCCCCGGCGGTCATAGGAGGTAACGATCTGTGTCGGGCGGACATCCAGACGCGCCATTCGATCCGTATCCTTCAATTCATTGACCAGATCGGCCCAGAGGATTTCCCGTCCTTCCGGCCGCGAACATCCCGCCGACGCGATTAAAAGCAGCAGGCCAATGACTCCTGGGAGACAGATAGTTTTCATATGGCCGCAATCTATGCAATTCGCCCCCTGAAGTCAAACCGCCCTCAGGAAGCAGGGTTTCTAGCGCTTCTCCGCCCACTCTAACCAGTCGGAGGGTTTTTGGGAAGCCGGTCCGTCCTCCACCATCAGTGAGAGGGCATGCGCACACATGTGCCCCAGCCCCGAGGTATCCCCCAGCAGTGCCACCAGCGGATCAATGGCCTGCGGATCACCTATCATTCCGAGGCCGCGCGCCGCCTGCTGACGCACCTGACCATACTCGGGATCGGTGCTGTTGAGAAGTTCAAGCAAATGAGGAACAGCCTCCCTGGACTTCAGCTTCCCAAGCGCCAGACATGCCGGGGCAGCGGCATAACGATCGCTCAAAGCCCCAATCAGTGCAGGAACTGCTGCGGGGAATGGATTGTTTTCGACCGCTTTTGCCGCTTCCAGTTTGGGGCCCATCTCCGGATCCTGCAGCAGCCGGACCAGAACACCTCGCGAAGCTTCGGTATTAAGCCGTCCGGCAGCAAACGCGGCGCCCGCACGGACCCCGGCGTCACTGTCGCGGGCCACTTGTTCCACAACAGCCATGGCCTCTGGAAAACCAAGTTTTCCCAGCGACCACACAGCGGCCCGTCGATCCGCCGCCGCCCTGCCCGATCGCGCGATTCGGGCCATGACCGCGACAGAAGAGGGACTTCCCGCCTTTTCAAGCGCATCCAGTATAACCGCTGCAGAAGCTTTTGGCGGAGTGGAGGACTGAGTCTGCAAAAGCATCTGTTCAAGTTTCTGAATACCCCTGATGTCCCCGCATGCGGCTAAACCCAGCAGCGCCGGATTGCGCTTCTTGTAGTCCGCGTCATCCGACAGAGAAGCATGCGCATCATAGGTGCCGTCTGGAGACAGCCCCTGTTCGAATGCCTCCATTTTTTCCGCACTGACCAGACTCTGATAATCCGCATCCTCCTGCACATGCTGCTCCATGACAGCACCCGCAACGGGGGTACTCGGCCGCGATTCCACTGGCTCATTAACAGGGAGCCCGGCAGGAGCTGTCCCGTCATCACGCAGGATCTGCGTGACATCCTTTCGCCGGATTCTTGTAAAATTCTCACCTGCAAAGGGCAGTTTGATCTCTATATATTCCGCATCTGCGGATATGACTTCCCCATCAATCACACGCCCGTTTTTCAGGTGAATGGTATCGGAACAAGCAACCTGCACAAAACCCATCAGGATCAGAGGTGCAGTGTGGATCAACTTGTTTGTCATTCGATGCGCCTCCTGTGTTCAAATAAACAACAGCACAGTCTAGACCGCATATTCCGGCAATGCAAGCATTCGAGCGCCGGCGTTGACACCTCCCGTGCGAACAGGTACTTTAGGCCCATCATGAGTACTTCAAAGAAACAAATACTGGTCACGGGCGGCGCAGGCTATCTGGGTTCCATCATGGTGCCGGAACTTCTGCGGCTCGGTCACAGCGTCACCGTAGTGGACAATTTCATGTATCAGCAGGCATCCCTGCTCGACTGCTGCGCGGACAAGAAGCTGCAAGTCATCCGCGGCGATGCGCGCGATGAGGCGCTGATGAAAAAGGCTGTCGCCGGGGCGGATGTCATCATTCCCCTCGCCTGCCTGGTCGGGGCTCCGCTGTGCAGCCAGAAGCCCATTGAAGCGCGCACCATCAACCTCGACGCCATCAAGATGCTGGTGGATATGTCCAGCAAAGACCAGATGATCATATCCCCCACCACCAACAGCGGTTACGGGATCGGCGAAAAGGGGAAATTCTGCACCGAAACAACCCCCATGCGCCCGGTGTCTCTCTACGGGAAACTGAAAGTCGAGCTTGAGGAGTATCTGCTGGCCAGCGGGCGTGCAATATCCCTCCGCCTGGCCACGGTGTTTGGCATCAGCCCCCGCCCCCGTCTGGACCTGCTGGTGAACGATTTCACTTTCCGCGCGGTAAACGACCGGTTCATCGTGCTCTTCGAGGCGCACTTCAAGCGCAATTATATCCATGTCCGCGATGTTGCAGGGGCATTTATCCATGCCCTCGACAATTTTGAGACGATGAAAAACGAGCCCTACAACGTCGGGCTCAGCGACGCTAACCTTTCAAAAATGGAACTGTGCCTTGAGATCAGGAAACAGATTCCCGATTTCTGCATCATGGAATCCGAAGTCGGAGAGGATCCCGACAAGCGCGACTACATTGTCAGCAACGACAAAATTGAGGCGACGGGATTCAAACCGAAACATTCCCTTCAGGACGGAATCACTGAGCTGATCAAAGGCTTCCAGATCATCCGCCGGAACCAGTATTCGAACATCTGACCGGCGCACTGTGAACTGCTTCACGGCCAGCAAAGACGGCGTTGTGATCAGCGTCAAAATCATTCCAAATGCACCCAGGTGCAAAGTGGATGGCCTTCTTGGCGATTACCTCAAAATCCGCATTCAGGCGCCGCCCGTTGACGGCAAGGCAAACGCGGCTCTGCTCAAATTCCTCGCAAAAGAACTGGGAGTTCCCGTTTCGCATCTGACCGTCCTGTCCGGCCACACCGGACGCATCAAACGGATCGCTGTATCCGGAGTGAATAAACAGCAGGCGGAATGTTCACTGGCGCCTGGAACTTGAGTTTCAGCCCAGTATCGTATTGTCAATCAGGCGGGGCTTGCCCACCCATACGGCCAGAGCCACGAGGGATTTACCGTCGAGGGTCTCC
>Ga0116144_10000808_pt1 | contig 40364 bp, 34 predicted proteins | sample AD_UKC035_MetaG_FD_89746 | JGI IMG/M metagenome (GOLD analysis project Ga0116144, IMG submission 89746) | Active sludge microbial communities of municipal wastewater-treating anaerobic digesters from USA - AD_UKC035_MetaG | ecosystem: Engineered > Bioreactor > Anaerobic > Digestate | place: USA...
GAAGCGGCTGCACGCATCGGCGCGGACGCTGCACTGAGCAATGATGTCAGCGGGATTTCCTCAGACTTGAGTGATGAAACGTCTGCCCGCATTGGTGCAGACGCCGCCCTGAGCAATGCCGTCAGTGGTGAAGCAGCGGCCCGGATCGGCGCGGACGCTGCACTGAGCAATGATGTCAGCGGGATTTCCTCAGACTTGAGTGATGAAACGTCTGCCCGCATCGGTGCAGACGCCGCCCTGAGCAATGCGGTTGGAACTCTTGTGACCGACCTGAACACGGCCAGCAACGCCCTGCAGACGGATGTCAGCACCCGGCTCGACAGCAATTTCTGGGCAGCGGCAGACAGTACCACAAACTATATGCGACTCAGCGATGGAGTCTTTCCGCAGAACATGGTATGGGTGGCCACAAATGGGACCGCCTCGGGCCCGGGTTCGCTGAATGCCCCCTATGATACACCCCAGAACGGCTATAACAGCGCAGCCGCACTGTTTCCCTCGCAGCCTGCCACGCTTGTTATTACCGCAGGAAGTTATCCGGGTCTTGTGGCGGGCAGCCCCAATATACATGTGTCCGGCATTTCTCGCCCGCAACTGGCTTCTCTGACCGTTACCGGTGTCACCTCGGGCATCGTTGGCAGTCGGCGCATTGACGGGATTGTAGTGACAGGTTCTGTTTTCATCGGCGCCACCGGGGTCAAACTGGATAATATGCGTGTGCAAAACGGCCTGACCATCACCGGGCAGCAGATAGAGGTTCAGAACTCCTTTATCACCGTGTCAAGCACAACTCCCGCCGTTGATGTGCGCCCCTACGCGCAAAACGTGGCCATCTATAACTCATCAATCGAAAGCGCACAGTCGACCAACTCACTGAAGGTGGGCGATGTCGTTACCCACTTTGAAGTGATTGGATGCGAGATCATCAACACAGCCGGGTTCCTGACAATAGATGATTTGGCCTCTTCCCCGCCAACTCCGATTCATCTCTACACTCACAATTACATCAAGTCTACGGGCGCCGCCACAAGCGCCATGCAGATCAACGTTGTATTCCCGCCGTTTCCTCCCTTTAACGCCAGTGTAGCATTCCATAACAATACGGTCTGGGGAGACCTGGTGGCTAAAGGGGGCGCAGGTTTGCATGCCCAGTTTTCAAACAACTCCATCTATGGAACAAACTCATGGCTGCAGGCTGGAACGGTTACATCAGACGGTTATAACAACACACACCACAGCCGTTCAACCGTACAGACGCTTCCCGATTCGTGGGACGACTGACGTGCAGTGTTGAATCCGGATAGACCACGGGTTCCGTGCTGACTGGCGGCACAGGTTTGTTGTGCTGTTACAGGCGCAACCGCCTTTAAAGTGCCCGCTTTATTCAGTCGCGGCGGAGTCTCTGGACTTAAAATCGTAATCCGCCGGGTCGCTGCCCATGAAGCAGAAGCCGATTGAGTCCGTCTTCAGGCTGCCGAAATCAATCCCGCGTGCGGCCAGAGCCACCTTTTCCGCAGTGAGCGGCATGGTCTTGATCCGAAGCCCAAGGGCATCTTCCACGGCGTCGGCCACCATTGGGGCGGCCGGTATCATGGTGTGCTCCCCCACCCCGCGCGCGCCAAACGGACCGTCGGGCTGGGGTGTCTCGATAATGATCGGAATGATCTCATCGGGCACGTCTTCGGCTGTTGGAATCTTGTAGTCGGTGAAATTCGGATTCAGCAGTTTGCCTTTTCTGCTGTAGCGCATGTCCTCATAAAGCACGGTCGCAAGGCCCTGCAGGAGGCCTCCGGTCAGCTGGCCCCTCACAAGCGATGGATTAATGGCCTGCCCGGCATCCACGGCCAGTGCCGTTTTCAGCACTCGCATTTTTCCGGTTCTCTGATCAATCTCCAGCTTCACGGCTGCCGCACCCACCGTGTAGTGGACACACGGATGGCCGCCCTGGCTGGTTTCGGGATCGCCGGTGGCGGAAGTAAACTCCGGCATGAACATGCCGCTTCCCACAATCGGACCGCCGCGCCATGTGCCGTCCTGCGTCATGATACCGTTGATCACGAAGTTCTTGAACGGCATCGCAAAGGATGCATCCGCACGGCTTTTCACATGCTCGTCTTCCAGATACAGCGAATCAACCGGCAGCCCGCACCCGCGGTGAATGGTGTCGAATATTTTCTGCTTTGCGTCTTCCGCCGCCTTGCGCACGGCGTTGCCGCAGCTCCAGGTAACATGCGATCCGACCGTCTGCCATTCGTAGGCATTGCGGTCCGTATCCGGTGTTTCCACGCGGATCCGCTCCGGAGGAACGGCGAGCACTTCAGCGGCAACCTGGGCCATGACGGTCAGATAGCCCTGCCCGATTTCCATTCCTGAGACGGCGATATTTATGCTCCCATCCTCGTTGAACTTGAGAAACGCTGCCGAACTCGCGTTCGGCGGCATCGCCGGCGCTTTCCAGAACAGCGCAAGGCCCTTGCCGATCTTCTTGTCAGGATCAGCGGATTCTTCTTTCTTGCCCCATTCCACGGCTTTTGCCACTTCATCAATGGCTTTCTGGATATCGCCCGGATTCATTTTGGATCCATAGCCGTTGGTATCACCCTCGGCGATGGCATTCTTTTTGCGGAAAGCTACGGGATCCATGCCCAGCTTCTTCGCCATGCGGGTCATGTGCGACTCCAGGCCGAAGTGGAACTCGGAATAGCCGAAGCCCCGGTACGGCCCGCCCGGCGGCAGGTTGGTATAGGTGCAGATCGAGTCAATCTTCACATGGGGAACCCGGTATGGCCCCGTGGCCGAGAGCCCGACCGCGTTGACCACATTGGCGCCGTATTCAACATACGCGCCGGCGTCCCAGTGAAGCGTATGCTCCAGCGCTGTAATGGTCCCGTCCTTTTTGCATCCCAGCCTGATCTTCGCGATCACGCCCTGCCGCTGATAGGTATTGTAGAACTCCTGCGCCCGGGTCAGGCGAACCTTCACCGGCTGGCCGCGCACAGCCATTGCCAGCGCGCATCCGATGATCTCCATGCTTACGCCGGCCTTGCCGCCGAAGCCGCCGCCGACATAGGGCGTGATCACCCGAATATCCTTGTGCGTCAGGCCCAGCGGCGCCAGCGCCTCGGCGAACACATGCCGCTGCGTGAAAGGCGACTGTGACGAAGACCAAAGTGTCAAGCGCCCGGCCATGTCATAGAGGCCCACGATCACATGCGGCTCAATGGCGCAGTGCGCATAGCGCGGCACGGTATAGGTGTCCTCGAGAATCTCATCCGCCTCGGCAAAGCCCTCTTCAATGTCGCCCTTGCGGGTCTTGCGCCAGTGGGCGATGTTGGTGCCCTTGCGGGGGAAGAACCACGGGCAGCGCGAATATTTGTCCAGATCCGGATGGAGCAGCACGCTGTCCTTCTTGAGCGCCCCTTCCAGGTCCAGCACATCGGGCAGCTCCTCATAGTCGACCCGCACCAGCTTTGCGGCGCGCTTGGCGGTTTTGGAATCGCGCGCGATCACCGCGGCCACCTGTTCGCCCACAAAGCGTACACGGTCGCGCGCAAAAATGAACCGGTCCTGCATATAGAGGCCAAACGTGAACGGATAGTCCTCTCCGGTCACAACCTTGACCACCCCCGGAACCTTCATGGCCTCTGAAATATCCACTTTTTTGATCAGAGCATGGGCATGGGGACTTTCAACAATTTCCGCATGCAGCAGATTCGGACCGAAATCCATGTCATCCACATAAACTGCGGCGCCGGACACCTTGTCCATCCCGTCAATCCTGACGGCGTCTTTCCCGACATATTTATAGTTCGCCATATCAGTTCTCCTTTGCCACAGACATGACCGCGTCGATAATGGGCCCGTAGCCGGTGCAGCGGCAGAGGTTTCCGGCAAGGGCTTCTTTCACTTCGCTTTCAGACGGCTTCGGATTTTTGTCCAGCAGCGCCGTCGCCGCCAGCACGACGCCCGGCGCGCAGAAGCCGCACTGGAAGGAGTTCTGCTCGACAAACGCCTTCTGAAGCCTGGTGGCTCCGTTCCTGCCGATGCCCTCGACCGTGGTGACCTCCTGCCCGTCAACCTCAATGGCAAGAATCAGGCAGCTCCGCACCACCTTGCCGTTCAGCAGTATGGTGCACGCCCCGCAATCGCCTTTTTCGCATCCGATCTTCGGGCTCTTGATGCCCAGTCTGGTCCGCAGGACATCCAGCAGAATATCGCCGGGCTCCACCTCCACGCTCCGGAGGTCGCCGTTCAGGTTCATCGTGATTGTTTTCTTCATCGGCTTCTCCTCAGATCAGTGCGGTTCCGTATTTCGGGCCCCTGCCGGCGGCGCGCGCCGCGGCCGCTTTCAGGCCCCTTTCCAGCATCACTTCCATCGTCTGCATGCGGTACTCGCGCGTAGAGCGCACATCGGTGATCGGACTGATGCATTCAGGAAGAAGCTTCACGGCTTCGGCGATCAGGTCGTCCGTCAATGGCCTGCCATCCAGCAGCTGTTCAATTTTCACGCCGCGCACGGGACGCGGAGCGACAGAACCGAAAGCCACCTTGCAAACATTGCCGGGCTTAACCAGCACGGCCACGCTGGCCTGGGCAAGGTCCTCGCCCTTGTAGCGGCCGAGCTTGATCCACGCCGCACCGCTGCCCTTCGGCGGCAGCGTGAAGGATATTGCCGTGGCGATTTCCGCCGGCTTGCGAACGGTCTGGCGAGGCCCCGTGAACCAGTCGTCCAGCGGCACCACGCGGTCCCCATCCGGACCGGACAGTTGAATCTGCGCGTCAAAGACCGTCAAGCTGGGCCCGGCATCGCAGCAGGGCACGGCCGAGCAAAGGTTGCCCAGCACGGTCGCCCGGTTGCGAACTCCCGTGGACGCCACTTTCGAGGCCATGTCCTGAAGCATCGGCGCGCGCTTTGCGATGACCTTTGATTCCAGCAGGTCGTTGAAGGTCACCAGAGCGCCCAGCGTGACCACATCGCCCTTGACCCTGATTCTGCCGAGACTGGCAATCCCCTTGATGTCCACGAGGATGTCAGGCTCCACCATGCCGTCAATCAGCCATGGCACCAGGTCGGTTCCCCCCGCAAGCACACGGGGAGCCTTGTGCTTCGCCATCAGCTTTCTGGCCTGCGCCAGTGTCGCCGGCTTCGCGTAGTCGTAGTCAAGTGCGATCGTCATCGGACGGGCCTCCTTATTTCGGCTGCGCCATGGCCACAATGCGGCACATGGCCGATTCCATCTCGATCCCCTTCAGCGGATAGCATCCGATCCACAGGCGCTGGGATCCCAGTTTCCCGATGTCGCCGCCGATGTTTTCAGCATGAACCAGTCCGGCCGGGAACAGTTTAATGTGCATGACCTGATAAAATTCCTTGGGCGGGAAGTACTCATCCCAGGTCTTGCCCGTTTTGGCCTTCAGCACCTTCTCGGCTTCAACAAAAGCCTTGGGATGCCAGTCGCGAATGATCGTGTTCATGGGATGATCGGCTGAACCGCAGTCCACGCCGATCCATTTCAGCTTGAGCTTCAATGCCCACTTGTGGAAATCCTTGTCCGGGCCCGGATGCTTCACGAAATACCGGACCTCATCGGAATGCTTCTGGTCCCAGCCGTATTTGTGATATCCGGTGTTGATAATCAGAATATCGCCCTTGCGGACCTCCACCTTGCTCATGATCATTTCCGGGGAATAGAGGTCATAGTCGCCCACCATGTCTGAAATGTCCGCCACAGCGCCCGCGCCGACCCATTCCTTCAGGGGAACATCGCCAATGCAGCGGCCGCTGGAATGAAAGTGGATTTCACCGTCAATGTGTGTTCCCACATGATTGCTGGTGGTAATAATCTGGCCGTTGGCGCCCTGCCCCATGTGCGCGCCGGCAATGCGCTTGAAATACTGAATGCCCAGCGGCATATAGCTGGGCCACGGAGGCGTATGCACGCTGAGGCGCTGAGTGAGGTCATAGATTTTGACTTTGTCCATGAATTGAAGGAACTGATTGCTGTTCATCTCATTCTCCTGTTGTATGCTGTTACGGGCTCATGATGAGTCATAATGGGAACGAGTGTACACAAAATGTCCCTTCATTCCAGCCTTAATGCTCAGAAATATTGCAGTTTGAGCCAACTTCAGGCTGTTGCACGGACACTCCGCATAATATATATTATTTACATAGATTTTATATGATATGAAAGTGTCCAGCAAAACCGGCTATGCTGTGCAGCCTGTTCTTTATGCCATTTGAAGGAGTGCGCGATGTCTCTTAATACCGAGCAGAAACTTCGATATTCGCGCCAGCTTATTCTTCCCGGCTTCGGCGAAAAGGAACAGGAGCGCCTGCTTCGCGGACGCGTTCTGGTGATCGGGGCCGGAGGGCTCGGATCTCCCGCCCTGCTTTATCTCGCGGCGGCCGGTGTCGGACATCTGGGTCTCGTTGACAATGACGCCGTTGACCTCAGCAATCTGCAGCGCCAGATTCTGCATTCAAGCGAAGACCTTGGCCGCCTGAAAGTGCATTCGGGGAGCGAGTCGATTTCCGCGCTCAATCCCGACGTGCATGTTGTCACATATCATATGCGCTTCACGGCGGACAATGCCATGGACTTGCTGAAGGACTACGACTTCATCATAGATGCAACCGACAATCTCGCCAGCAAGTTCCTGATTGCCGATGCGTCTTTCCTTGCCGGGAAGCCCTACAGTCATGCGGGCATTCTGGAATACTACGGCCAGACCCTGACCGTGCTGCCGGGAGAAACCGCCTGCTACCGGTGCATATTCCGCAGCGAACCCGCCGAGTGCCCGCCCTTCAGCAAAGGCGTGCTCGGGGCCGTGCCGGGGGTCGTGGGCACAATCCAGGCCACGGAGGCCATTAAACACATCCTGGGCATTGGGCGCCTGCTGACCAACCGCCTGCTGACTTACGACGCGCTGGACATGGTCATCCGGACCATTGATATCCATCGAAATGCCGACTGCCCGCTGTGCGGGAAGAATCCGGAAATCAGGGATTTGAGGAGACACCCATCAGGAGGTAAACAATGAACTACTATACGGACAACTCGCTGAGCATCGGGAATACTCCGCTCGTGCAGATTCGAAAACTGGCCGGGAGCAAGGCGCTTGTGCTGGGCAAAATTGAGGGCCGCAATCCCGCTTATTCGGTCAAATGCCGCATCGGGGCCTCTATGGTCTGGGACGCCGAGAAAAAAGGAATTCTGAAGCCCGGCATGGAAATACTGGAACCCACCAGCGGCAACACGGGCATTGCCCTCGCCTACGTCGGCGCCGCGCGAGGCTATGGCGTCACGCTGACCATGCCCGAAACCATGAGCATTGAGCGCCGCAAGATTCTGGAGGCCTTCGGCGCCATCGTGGTGCTGACTGAAGGCGCGAAGGGCATGAAGGGCGCCATTGAGAAAGCTGACCAGATCATGGCGGAATACCCCGGGCAGTTCTATATGCCCCAGCAGTTCAAAAACCCCGCCAACCCCGCCATCCATGAAAAAACAACCGGACCGGAAATCTGGAAGGCCACTGGAGGGAATATCGATGTGCTGGTGGCCGGTGTCGGCACGGGAGGAACCATCAGCGGCATTGCCCGCTATTTCAAGAAGACCATGGACAGGAATGTCCTGACCGTTGCAGTCGAACCCGAAGCCAGTCCCGTCATCTCGCAGGCCATGGCGGGCGATCCGCTCCAGCCCGGCCCTCATCCGATTCAGGGCATCGGCGCAGGATTCATCCCCGACACGCTGGACCTTTCGGTCATTGACCGGGTGGAAAAAGTCGGCGGAGACGAGGCTATGGAATACGCAAGGCGTCTGGCGAAAGATGAGGGTATTCTTTCCGGCATCTCCTGCGGCGCGGCTCTGGCGGCGGCTGCTCGCCTTGCGCGCAAACGGGAATTTGAAGGCAAGACCATCGTGGTCATTCTGCCCGACTCCGGCGAGCGGTACCTGTCAACATCGCTGTTTGCATGAAGCCGGCGCGCTTGTTTCTCCGGGTGCCGGAGGGAGAACTGTCCCGCCGGAGACATCATCTCTCGACCAGAATCCGGAAGCCGACGTCCGCATCGCTGTAGTCCGGGGGGAAGAGCGTGCATCGGTCAACGCGCAGGAGTTCCTCGCTCCGCTCGGCCCAGCTTCCGCCAAGAGCCACCAGCTGACTGCCTGCGTTGTCAGAGCACCATTCGGCCACGTTGCCGGCCATGTCATGGAGGCCGTACGGATTCGGATCATACTGCCCGCATTCAACCGGGCCTTCGGTCCTGAAGCAGGCGTTGCTGGACGGACTGCCCCAGCCCCAGGGATAGTCCGACCCGTTGATTCCTCCGCGGGCGGCATGCTCCCATTCAGCGGCGGTTGGCAGCCGCACGGTGCGGCCTGTTTTCCGTGACAGCCAGTAGCAGAAATTCTCCGCTTCAGTTCGTGAAACATGAGCGGCAGGATGCTTGTCCAGCCCGCGGCTGGGCCTGCAGCCTTTTGGGGCGCAGACGATTTGGGGGTGCTGCTTCGCCGGGGGATTCTCATTGAGGTAAGCCGCGTATTCGGCAACCGAGATTTCGAGGCTTCCCATCAGAAACGCGGCGCCGCCGGCCGGGGCAGGCACAGGACAAAGCACGTGCTTCCGATGTCCAATGCGAACCGCATTCTGCGGGCCGCCGCATCCGTACAGCAGCATCATCCCCCCCATCAGCAGCGCTGTTTTTGCCGTCGCCACGATTTTCTCCGTTTTTATGCTTACCATGACCGGACGGTTTGTATACTATCACGGCTGTTGGAAAGGTAAACAGCTTATAAGCAGGAGGCACTATGTGCGCATTTTCACTGTTCAGGAAAACGTTGCCCGGAACCGTCATCACTGTTGAGGATCTCTCGGGAGCCATCGGCACAGCCATTGACCAGGCCTTCAAGAACTACATCCCCCAGCCGGACAAGATGGCCTCGACCGTGAAATCGGCGCTCGAAGATGCCGGCAGGGATCTGTCCTCCCAGCTGCAGGCCGGGGCGAAGGAATTCGGCACGCAGGTTGCGGCTTTCAAGGCCGCCGCCGAGAAACTGGAATCCGCCCTGAAGACTCATGTCGAAAAAATGTCATCGGCCGTCACGGAGGCCTCCAAGGGGGCCGGGGATGTCCTGGCCGACAAGCTGAAAGCCGGCGCCAAGTCTTTTGAAACCAGTCTGGGCTCGCTGGACAGCAGCGCCGGAAAGATTGACAGCGCCCTGAAGGGCCATACAACAGAGCTTCAGAAGACTCTTGCCGAAAGCAGCAAGCAGATGGAAGCCGCCGGCGCCGCCGTCGCGGAAAAACTGGGCGAGGTTACCAGGCTTCAGCAGCAGATTGACAGCGTTCTCCAGCTTCAGAAAACCGTGGAGGGCACCATCAAATCCATCGCGGCGTCCAACGACTTCACGAGCACACTCAGCGCGCTGCAGAAGCATCTGGCCGAATCTGACAACCTCGTGAAAATGGCGTCCAAGCCCCGCACCATCCGTCTGGTCGAAAATCCGGCAGAATAGACCGCGGATCACGAAGCCTGCGGCGGCGGCACCGGATGAGGGACGATGCTGACGCGAAGCGGATAGCGGATTTTCAGGGTGTTATCGAGGTGGATTTCGATCCAGTGGGTTCCGGCCTCGGCAAACTCCACGTTCACAAAAACCTCCACGTTGGTTGCCGTGGTGTCTTCCGCCGGAAGTTTTACGGGGATATGCTTGCCCTCGATGAGGAGGGTCCTCTGGTCAGGCTTGAGAATGCGGGTCTGCTGGATAAAACTGCCCTCCCCGCTGCACCAGCGGGTGACCATGAAGAGGCGGGGATAGCGCACCGGGAGCTGGTGGGCCGCAATGGCATCGAAGAGGCCTATCAGCATGAACTTCCCGTTCCGTTCCTGGCGGACATCGTCGCACAGAATGCTTGACTGCAGATCCGGAAGCATCATTTTGAATTCTCCTTCGCTCATGGTTCAGGGAACAGTTCGCGGTTGATCAGGCTGACGGTTTCATCCTGTGCGCTGCAGACCAGCGGATAGCGCAGGCCCCTTCTGAACACAGTGAACCCCTCCGGCACCATGCGCCCGATCACGGCCGCCGGGATGTTTTTTCTGTGATAGGCCGCAAGCAGGCTGTCCGCCTCAGCGGGCGCCACCGCAATCAGCAGGGTGCCGCTGGTGAGAGTCCGCAGCGGATCCATGGCAAAGCGTTCACACAGCGTCACCGAATCGTCAATGAACAGAATGCTGTCCTCGTCAAGCTCCACCCCCAGGCCGGACGAAACGGCCATCTCGTAGAGCCCCATGTTCAGACCGCCCTCGGTCGGATCGTGCATGGCGTGAACTTCAGCGGTTTCACAGGCGATGCGGGCATCCCGGAGGACACTGATGCCGGGCTCACGCAGGTAGTTGCAGACTTTTTTCCAGCGCTCCTCCCCGAGAATAAACTTCGATTCCACCGGGCGGTCCAGCGCCAGCAGAGCGGCGCCCTCGATGCACACGCCCTTGGTCATGATGATGACATCGCCCGTGCGCGCGCCGGCGGTGCGTATGATCCGATCCGGATCCACCGTGCCCAGCATGGTGCCGCACACCAGCGGCTGGCGCACGCTCATCGAAACTTCCGTGTGCCCGCCAATCACCGCGACGGCCAGTTCGCGGCAGGCATCGTGGATCTGCAGGAATATGCGCTCCAGAACGCCGTCCGCCGTGCTGGGGGGAAGCAGGATGGTCGAAAGAAACCAGCGGGGAATTCCTCCGGTCACCGCAATATCATTCGCATTAATATGCACGGCATACCAGCCGACCTGCTCCGAAGCCAGTGTCACCGGATCGCTGGCGGCCACCAGCCCGCCGGGGCCCAGGCGCACCACGCCGGCATCCTCTCCAAACCGGGGTCCCAGCAGCACCTGGGGATCGGCTGTGCCGGTATAGGCCAGGATTCGTTCCAGCGCCGCCTGATCAATTTTTCCCGCGTTCAGGCTCATTTCGAATCCACTCCATGCTGCTGCAGAATATCCCGGAGTTTAAGGACCACCATATCAATCGCCACGCGGTTCATGCCGCCGCCCGGGATGATCACATCGCCATACCGGCGGCTGGGCTGCACAAATTCAAGATCCATGGGGCGCACCGTCTCCATATACTGCTGCACCGTCGAGTCCAGACTCCGTCCCCGCTCCCGGATGTCGCGCTCCATGCGGCGGATGAGGCGCACATCCGCATCTGTGTCCACGAAAAGCTTGATGTCCATCAGCGCGCGGAGGTCCGGCTCGGCGAGAATAAGAATGCCGTCCACCAGTATGACGGGGGCCGGCTCCACGGCGACCGTCTCCTCCTTCCGGCAGTAGTCCGCGAAGCTGTAGACCGGCAGCTGAACGGCGCGGCCCTCCAGCAGTTCCCGGATATGAGTCACCAGCAGGCTGGTCTCGAGCGCGTTGGGATGATCGTAGTTCATCCGGGACCGCTCTGCCACCGGAAGGTGCGACATGTCGCGGTAATAGGCGTCGTGCGGCAGATAGGCCACGCGACCGGCGCCCACCTGTTCAAGAATCTTTCTGGCCACGGTGGTTTTTCCGGACGCAGTGCCCCCGGCCACGCCGAACACCACAGGCTGAATCCGAAGGCTGTTCATTTGAAGCCATTCTGCACTGTCAAAGGTCCAGCTTCAAGGAAATCCCGAATCAATCCGGGGGTTGCAATTCGCCCGGTTATTGGGTAGGTTGCTTCATCTCAAACGGGCCCTTAGCTCAGTTGGTCAGAGCGGAAGACTCATAATCTTTTGGTCGCAGGTTCGAGTCCTGCAGGGCCCACCAGTTCCCCTTCGGCGGCTAGACCAGCAGCGCGGCAATCACCAGAGACACCACGCTCATGAGCTTGATGAGGATATTCAGCGCGGGCCCGGCGGTGTCCTTGAACGGGTCGCCCACCGTGTCGCCCGTAACCGCCGCCTTGTGTGCTTCTGAGCCCTTGCCGCCAAAGTTTCCAGCCTCAATATGTTTTTTGGCGTTGTCCCAGGCGCCGCCGGCGTTTGACATAAACAGCGCCAGCATCACCCCCGACACGGTTACGCCGGCCAGTACGCCGCCCAGCATCTCGGGGCCGAATACAAACCCGACCAGCACCGGGGTCAGCACGGCCAGCAGGCCGGGCAGCACCATTTCCCTGATTGCGGCCTTGGTGGATATGTCCACGCACTTGGCATATTCCGCTTTTGCATTGCCGTCAAGAAGGCCCGGGATCTCACGAAACTGGCGCCGAACCTCTTCAATCATGGCATAGGCTGCGCGGCCCACAGCGCCCATCGCGAGGGAAGAAAACAGGAACGGGAGCATGCCGCCCAGAAACAGGCCGGCCATGACCATCGGCTTGCTGACATCAATGACTTTCAGCCCGGCCGTTTCCATGAAAGCGGCAAAAAGCGCGAGGGCCGTCAGCGCGGCGGAACCAATGGCAAAACCCTTGCCAATGGCCGCGGTCGTGTTCCCGACGGCATCAAGCTTGTCCGTTCTCTTCCGGACTTCCGGCTCCAGTTTGGCCATTTCCGCCAGACCGCCCGCATTGTCGGCAATCGGGCCATAAGCATCCACCGCGAGCTGAATGCCGGTGGTCGCCAGCATGCCGAGAGCGGCAATAGCGATTCCATAGAGCCCCGCAAACCGGAAAGAAAGCACAATGGCCACGCCAATGCACAGAATGGGCAGGGCCGTGGAAAGCATTCCTGTGCCCAGTCCCGCAATGATATTGGTGGCGGATCCCGTTTCGGAGGCTTCGGCGATTTTCTGCGCCGGGCGCTTGTTCTCCGCCGTGTAGTACTCCGTGAGCATGCCGATAGCCACACCCGCCACAAGACCCGCGATGGTGGCCCAGAAAATCCCGGCCGCGCTGTATGTCGTTTCGCCCAGTACAAACTGTTCCGGCGCGAATTTCATGACGATGGGCCAGGTAAGCAGCGCCATGATGACGGCGGCGCCGAAGGTCCCCATGTTCAGGGCCGTCTGCGGATTGCCGCCCTCCTTTGTGCGGACGAAGAAAGTGCCTGCGATGGATACAATGATCCCGATCCCCGCGACAACCAGCGGGAGCGTCACAAGTTTGACCTGTCCGGCGGCCGCGCCCAGAACCATGGCCCCCACAATCGCGCCCACATAGGATTCAAAAAGATCGGCGCCCATGCCGGCCACGTCGCCCACGTTATCTCCGACATTGTCGGCGATGGTGGCCGGGTTGCGGGGATCGTCTTCCGGAATTCCCGCCTCCACCTTGCCCACAAGGTCCGCCCCCACATCCGCCGCCTTGGTATAGATGCCTCCGCCCACGCGGGCGAACAAGGCAATGGAGCTGGCGCCGAAGGAGAAACCCGTGATCACAGGAAGAATGGTTCCCTTGAGAGCAGAAAGCTCCGTCCCGAATTTTCTGGTATAGACAATGAAAAGGCCCGAAAGGCCCAGCATGGCCAGTCCCACCACGCTCATGCCCATGACTGTTCCGCCGGAGAAGGCCACCCGCAGGGCGGGCTGCAGGCCGTGCCGCGCGCCTTCCGTGGTGCGCATGTTGGCCGCAGTGGCAACCCGCATGCCGAACCAGCCGGCCAGCGAAGAGCATACCGCGCCCACGACAAACGACAGAGCCACAAGTTTCTGGGCGCCTTCATAGGCAAAAAGCATCAGAAGCGCCACGGCCAGGACAAAGACAGCCAGGACCTTGTATTCACGGTTAAGAAAGGCCATGGCACCCTCGCGTACGGCAGATCCGATTTCCTGCATGCGTTCTGTCCCGGGGGACTGCCTGTTGATCCAAGCGGTCTTCCACAGCGCGAAAACAATCGCTGCAAGACCCGCACCGAATGCCGCAATCAAAAGTTCTGTTCTCATGCCTGTCTTTTCCTCCGTATTAAATCCGTACTCTAGATGCACGGCGCAAAACAGTCAATCTTTCTGAAATGAATCCGCGCTCTTCCCGTCTAGGGTATGAGAGACATAGCCTCTTTTGCCTTCTTGCATTTCGTGTACTGTTCAGCATAAATACGCGCCTGTTCACGGGAAAGCTTCTCGCGCGGCGCGATATCCATCACATGTTCAACCGCCCTGAAGGCCTTCTCGTAATCACCCGCCAGATAATGCGCCTCGGAAAGCGTGCTCCACAGCTCCGGACTCAGCGGGGAAAGGAAAACCGCGTCACGGGCCCATTTCACGGCCTTCTCCGCATTCCGGAACTTCGGATTCTCGGCGGTCGCATACATCCATGCGATATTGTTCCTGATGGCATAATCCTCTGGATAAGCCTGCGCCAGCTTCAGCAGAATCTTCTCTGCCGTGGCGTAATCCCTGATCTGGATATGCACCGTGGCCAGACCAAACCATGCGTTGCGGGATTTTGGATCGGCTTTCAGCGCATCCTTGAACAGGGATATGGCTTCGGCCGTGTTGCCCTTGTTCATCGCGATATAGGCGGTTTCCGCCCAGCTGTCCGCGGGCACGGCATTGGCGGGCTGAGAATATGCCCTCAATACGGGCAGCGCCACGACAGCCAGAACCAGAAAGGTGCGCCGGCCGTTCCTGCCCCGCCCCCTCTTCACCGGACACCAACCTCCACATTGACGACATCCGGCTCGACGCGGTCCACGGCGATGCGCGGCAGCGGAACAACCTTGACCGGGAGCACGGAAGAGGCTCCGGCATCCATGCCGGAACAGTCCACATAGGCGCTGATGCGGGTGACATCAGCCTCCTTCAGAATATCTTCACCGCCTTTCAGCGTGATATTCACATGCGATGGCTCAACGCGGATTAAAAGCCGGGAACCTGTTCCCACCATGGCCGAAACAGGAACGGCCTCCACGAGCTTTTCCGAGGTGTGCTCAACAATAGCCGCCTCCACCATCACCCGCTCGGGATCCATGCGCGCATCCCATATGTCCGATGGAGCAGCAAGTGCAATACGCTCGCGAAAAGTGCCGTTGCGCCCCTTGAGCGATATGGGACGCGTCCTGATTTCCTTCACATCCTTAAGCTGTCCAACAGGCCCGCGGATTGTGACGTTGGTGGGTGTCGGGATGAGTTTATCAAGCACATAGCCGTCCGGCAGCGCATCTTCCGTCACCGGCCGCACAGGCACCTTCTTCTCATCTTCGCGATCGAGTTCCACATCCACCGTCTCGGGGTCCATCGAGACCACACGGCAGCCCCGGGGCGCCTTCACATGCTCCGGCTTCAGGCGAATGACGGTCCTGCCGGAGGCCTCGCCAGTTGAAATTTCCACAGAAACCTCTCCCCGCTTCAGGCGCTGTATATCTTCGCGCGATCCGCGGAACACGACGTCCACCGAGTCCACGGAACGCTTCAGCACGGCGAGCCCCTCCCCGGTGCGAATCACCAGCGGAACATCGGAAAGCAGTTCCTTGTTGCTGATGATGCTGTCAATGATGAACCATGTGCCAACCGCCAGCAGCACCGCGCCCAGCTTGGCTGCGAAATTGCTGCGCAGCCATTCGGGAATTCTCGATTCAAACGGCATCCGCCCCTCCCTGCTCCGATGAGATCACCTCGGTTTTGGCCACGCCGTCCGGGCTGAGATCCAGCAGTTCCTGCACACGGTTGATCCGGCTCTTCCCCTTGCGGCTGCGCAGCATGATGCGCGTCAGGATCCGGCGCAGCTTGTCTTCGTCAAGCGGGCGCAGGAGGCGCCCGCGATAGGCGATGGAGATGGTGCCGGTTTCTTCTGAAACCACGAGCACAACGGCATCAGTCTCCTCCGTCAGTCCGATGGCGGCACGGTGCCGCGTGCCCAGAGAACGTCCCAGTTCGACACGCTGCGAAAGGGGGAAGAGGCAGCCGGCCGCCACAACGCGGTTTTCGCGGACCAGCACCCCGCCGTCATGCAGCGGCGTGCCCGGATAGAAAATGGTGGAGAGCAGCTCGGGCGTGACGCGGGCGTCAAGGGGGGTGCCCGTTTCCTGAATGGTCCGCATGCCGATTTCCTGCTCCACGGCTATCAGCGCGCCGATTTTCCGTTCGGCCAGCATCAGGGTGGCCTGCACCAGATGATCGCACAGGCCTCTCTCGCGCTGTGTGCCCGCGAACACATGCTGTTTGCCCAGTTCGGCAAGCGCACGCCGGATTTCAGGCTGGAAGATCACAATGAACGCGATGGCTATATAGGCCGTGAACTTCGCTAGCACCCAGTTCAGGGTGGTCAAATGGAAGAACTCCGTCACAAACTGCAGGACCAGCAGAGCGACCACAAAAGCGACCAGCATCTGCCAGCCGCGTGTGCCCCGCAGAAAGAGGAACACATAGTAATACATCACAGCGAGCACGAGCATTTCCAGCATCGGCGTGATAATCTGGGCTATGATTTCCGGCATTCTTTCATATCCTGTTCATGCGCGAGCAGTATATCCACAACGCGGGCGGCATCGCAAGACTCCTTTACATCATGCACGCGTAAAACCGCGGCGCCATGAGCCGCCGCAAAGGCCATCGCCGCAAGCCCTCCCGCCAGCCGGCCCGACGGACCGGCGCCGGTCAGCACCCCGAGAAAACTCTTCCGCGACAGGCCCGCCACGACAGGGAATCCGAGCGCGGCCAGGCGATCCAGCCCGGCCAGAAGGTCGAGATTGTGGTCCACGGTTTTCCCGAATCCGATGCCCGGATCCAGCGCCAGCGCCTCATGCGCCACGCCGGCCGCCAGGCAGGCCTCCGACCGGTCGGAAAGCAGGCGGCAGACCTCTTCCAGCACATTCTCATAAACCGGATTCTGCTGCATGGTGCGCGGAGTGCCCTGCATGTGCATCAGAATATAGCCGGCGCCGGACTCCCGAACCACGGAGAGCATCTCCGGATCAGCGGCGCCCGCGGAAATGTCGTTCACGATGTGGCATCCGGCTTCCAGCGCCGCCCGGGCCACCCGGGCTTTGGTGGTGTCAATCGAAAGCGCGCAGCGGGTTTTCCCCGCCAGCATGCGGATGACCGGAATGACCCGCCCCAGCTCTTCATCCGCAGGCACTTCTGCCGCCCCCGGACGCGTGGACTCTCCGCCAATATCGATTATGGCGGCGCCATCCGCCTCCATGTCCAGCGCATGCGCCGCGGCATCGGGCGCGAAACGATACAGGCCCCCGTCGGAAAACGAGTCGGGCGTCACGTTAAGGATGCCCATGATCAGTGTGCGCGAGCCGCAGGCGAGGGTTCGATCACGGCATTTCCACTGGCAGGTTCTGCGCATGCGCGGCGGACTCCTATCCCGCGGCGGGCGGCTCATCCGCAGGCACGGCCGGATTCTCGCGATTCCGGATTTCCGCCCGCTCCGCTTCGTCCAGGATGCGCCCGTGCTTAAGGATTTCCTCCACTTCAAATCCTTCGACGGTTTCGCGCTCCAGCAGAATGCCGGCCAGTTTGTCCAGATGCTCGCGGTGATCGCGCAGCACCGTCAGCGCACGCTCATGTCCCTCATTGATGATGCGGCTGACTTCGGCGTCAATTTTCCGGGAGGTTTCCTCGCTGTGATCCTGCGAACGGGCCACTTCGCGGCCGAGAAAAAGAAGTTCCTCTCCCTTGCCGAAACTCTGCGGGCCCAGCACGTCGCTCATGCCCCAGTTGCACACCATCATGCGGGCGATGTGGGTGGACTGCTTGATGTCGCTCTGCGCGCCCGTGGTGATGTCGTTGAAGACGATTTCTTCGGCCGAGCGCCCGCCCATCATGCCGGCAATCATGTCCAGCAGGCTCTGACGGGTCTGGGTGTAGCGGTCTTTCTCGGGCAGCTGCATCGTGGCGCCCAGGGCCATGCCGCGCGGGATAATGGTCACCTTGTGCAGCGGCTCTGTCTCCTTCATCATCGCCAGCACAATGGCGTGACCGGCCTCGTGATAGGCCGTCAGGCGGCGCTCTTTCTCGTCGAGCCGGCGGGACCGCCTTTCGCGTCCCCAGCGGACCTTGTCGCGCGCCTCTTCCATATCCTTCATTTCAATGGCCGATGCGCCGCGCCGCGCCGCCAGCAGAGCGCTCTCGTTGATCAGGTTGGCCAGATCCGCGCCCGAAAAACCCGGAGTGCCCCGCGCCACCCGGCGCAGGTCGGCGGTGGCGCCCAGCTTCACTTTTTTGGAATGAATCTTTAAAATGTTCTCGCGGCCGGTCTGGTCCGGGAGGTCCACCACGATCTGCCGGTCGAAACGGCCGGGCCGCAGCAGGGCGTTGTCCAGCACATCCGGGCGGTTCGTCGCGGCCACGATGATCACGCCCTCCTGGGTCTCAAAACCGTCCATCTCCACCAGCAGCGCGTTCAGCGTCTGCTCGCGTTCATCATGCCCGCCCCCGATACCGCTGAAGCGGCTGCGGCCGACCGCGTCAATTTCATCAATGAAGATGATGCACGGCGCGTGCTTCTTCCCCTGCTGGAACATGTCGCGAACGCGCGATGCGCCCACGCCCACGAACATTTCCACAAAGTCCGAGCCGCTGATGCTGAAGAACGGCACCTTGGCCTCGCCGGCGATGGCCTTGGCGAGGAGCGTCTTGCCGGTGCCGGGGGCCCCGACCAGCATCACGCCTTTCGGGATGCGGCCGCCCAGCTTGGTGAAGCGCTTGGGATCCTTCAGGAACTCGATGATCTCCTGCACCTCCTCCTCGGCCTCGTCAATGCCCGCGACATCCTTGAAGGTGATCAGGTTGCGGTCGCGGGTCAGCATGCGCGCGCGGCTCTTGCCGAAACTCATGGCGCCGCGGCCGGCCATTTTCATCTGCCGGATGAAGAAGAAGTACAGCAGGCCGATGAAAAGCAGCAGGGGAATCGCACTGGAGATGATCTGCCACAGATAGGGGTTCTGCGATTTGTACTGATAGCTGACCCCGTTCTCATCCAGCCATTTCTGCGTGTACTCCGTGACAATGGTGTTCACGCGAAAATGCGTGACCTTGCTTCCATCCAGCTTCTTCCCGCGGATATATTCATTGTTTCCCGCCAGATCGCGCACAATTTCGCAGTCGCGAATCCGGTTGTTCTTGACCAGGTCCACAAACGCGGGACTCCATGCGATTTCCTCGTATTTGACCTGACGCTGCGAGAACACCTGGAAAAGCGTCAGGAAAAGGGCAATCAGCAGGAACCAGACCGCCATCCCGCGGAACGGCATCTTCTGCTGCGGAGGACCGGCTTCTTTCTGCGGAGCATCTTTATGTTCTTCCATCTTTCTCCATCCCAAGTTGCAATGAATGCCGAATCTAACACCGCCCATCCAACTTTGCAACGGATATGAGGCGGCCGCGGCGATTAAGAAGAGCGCGTCAGGAGTTTCCGCGTTCGACGCGCAGAAGAATGACCCCTTTCGACGGGTCGGTCACGGCCGCGCTGCGCGCAACGCGATAGCCCGGAATCCAGATGATTTCGTCGCCCGCCGCGAACAGCGGGATATCCCCGCGCAGGGCCTGCGGAATCTTGGCGTCCACAAAGATGTCCTGAATCTTTTTCGTGCCCGCAATGCCCAGCGGCGCGAACCGGTCCCCTGCCCGCCACGACCGCACACGCAGTCCGCGCCCCTTCAGAACAGAGGCATTGACGCACGCCCATGCCGGATATTCCCCGATCTTCCCGCCGGCCTGCCGGCTGAGCGTCCGGCACCTTTCGGCCGTCACGACCAGATACTGCTTCTTCAGCGCCGTCGCACCCGGGATCTTCACCGGGCGGTTGAATCCTTTTCCCTCCCGGGCGGTTTCAAGGACAAGAAGATCGTAGCGCCGGCCGACGCGCAAACCGCCCGGCCCCGGGACCCACTGGCTCCCCTTTTCGCCGGCCAGCACGACTTCGATTCGCTTCAGCAGTTCAAACGTAACATCTCCGCAGGGCTGAAGCCACAGCATCAGCACGCGGCGGCGGGCGGCGGGATGCAGCCGGTTGAGCTTCTGCATGGAAAGGCCCTCGCCGACCGAACATTTTTTCAGCAGGGCCACCGAGAGTTCATCCAGCCACTCCTGATCCTCAGCGACGATCCCGGCCGTCTGGAGCACGGCTTTGCGGAACTGCGGATTAAGCTCCTTTTCGATCAGCGGGATGACCTCGTGCCGGACGCGGTTGCGCAAATGCTTCCGGCCGGCGTTGCTGGAGTCCTCAACCCATTCCAGCCGGCGGCCCTTCAGGTAGCGCATGATTTCCGGACGCGGAGTGCCCAGCAGCGGACGGATCACCCGCAGGCCGCCCCAGGCAGTGACGGCCTTCATGCCGCCCAGCCCGGCTACGCTTCCGCGGGCGAGCTTGAGCAGGACCGTCTCAACCTGATCATCGGAGTTATGGGCCACCGCCACGCAATCCGCGCCAAGCTTTTCCCGGGCTTCGGCCAGGAATTTGTAACGGGCCATGCGGGCGGCCATTTCCACGGAAACGTTCCGCTCGCGCGCGAGTTTCCTGACCTCGCAGGATGAACCCATGAAAGGCATGCCCAAACTTTTCGCGAGCTGTTCAACAAACCGCGCGTCGCGCGCGGCCTCACGCCCCCGCAGCCGGTGATTCAAATGCGCGACGGAAAGCCGGATGCCGAGCTGCGGGGCGAGATCGCTGAGCAAATGGAGCATGGCCACTGAGTCCGCGCCGCCGGAGACCGCGGCCAGCACATGCTCGCCGCCCCTGAGCAGACCGCCCCTCAGAATGAAGTCCAGAACCCTGCCGGGCAGGTTCATGACGCGGGCTGAATCCGCTCCAGGCCGCCCATGTACGGCCGGAGCACTTCCGGGATCACCACCGAGCCGTCGGCCTCCTGGTAGTTTTCCAGGATGGCCACATAGAGCCGCGCCAGCGCGACGCCCGAGCCGTTCAGGGTGTGCACATATTCCACCCGGCCCTCGGCATTGCGATAGCGGATGCCGGCGCGGCGCGCCTGGAAGTCCTCGAAGTTGCTGCAGGAGGAAACTTCCAGCCATGCGTTCTGCCCGGGCGCCCAGAGCTCCAGGTCATAGCATTTGGCCGCGGCGAAGCTGATGTCCGCGGTGCAGAGTTCCAGCACGCGGTAATGCAGTCCCAGTTTCCGCAGGACGGCCTCGGCATGAGACACGATCTGCTCGTGGGCCTCGTACGATTTCGCGGGCTCAACGATCTTGACCAGCTCAACCTTGTCGAACTGATGCAGGCGGTTCAGGCCGCGCGTCAGCTTGCCCGCCGCGCCGGCCTCGCGCCGGAAACAGGGCGTATAGGCCACGAATGACAGGGGCAGCGGCTCGCTGATGATTTCCTCGCGATAGATGTTCGTGACCGGCACTTCGGCCGTTGGAATCAGATAGAGCTGTTCGCCCGCAAGCTGATACATGTCCTCCGCCATTTTCGGGAGCTGTCCGGTGCCGGTCATGGCGTCGGTGCCGCACAGGAAGGGCGGCGCAATTTCGGTGTAGCCGTGCTGTGTCGTGTGCAGATCCAGCATGAACTGAATCAGCGCCCGCTCGAGCCGCGCGCCCGCGCCCCGGAACAGCGGGAAGCCCGCGCCCGACATCCGCGCGGCGCGCTCAAAATCCAGAATCCTGAGCCGTGCGCCGATATCCCAGTGCGGCGCGGGCGTGAAGCTGAACTCGCGCGGGGAGCCCCATGTGCGCACGAGCTGGTTGTCCGCCTCGCTGGCGCCGGCGGGAACGCTTGCGTGCGGCAGATTCGGGATCATGAGCATCGCCTCATGCTGACGCTGCTCCAGCCCTTTAAGCTCCGCATCAATTTCCGCAATGCGCTCGCCGGTTTTGCGAACGGACTCCTGCATGGCATCCGTGCTCTCGCCCGCCTTTTTCATGCGGCCGATTTCCTTCGAGGCGGAATTGCGCTCGCTCTTCAGCTTTTCGGTTTCAGTCTGCAGGCGGCGGCGGTCCTGATCCAGGGCCAGCACGGCCTGCAGATCGTACGTCTTGCCGCGCAAAGCGAGGCGGCGCGAAATCTCATCGGGGTTTTCCCGCAGTTTTTTGATATCCAGCATATGCAGCTCTTTGCGAAGGACCTACTGTGCCGCACCCGGCTCCAGCAGGGCGTTCTTCGCCTCCAGGATTTTCCTCACGCGGTCCTGGCACGGCGGGCAGTAATTCCGCCCCTTTGCGTCCAGCCGCTCCATGTCCATATAGGCAGACAGGGCGCACAGCGGATTCGGGCAGATTTCCATGCCCAGCAGGATGCCGCCCGCGCTCATCAGCTGTTTCTCGACCCGGCGGCCGTAAAGCTCCGCATCCATGGGATCCGGGCGCAGCGCGGCCACATTGATCACCGCAACAGACTGCTCAGGATACGAGGCGCCGTGATGCGGATTCCCTTCCAGTGACGCCAGCACGAGCACCGCAAGATGGTTCTCCTTCTTCCGGGCAACGGCGGCCTGCGCCTGCCCGTCAAGAGCCCCCTCGGCCAGCTCCATGGGCTCAAGAAGCATAACCGTCGTGAAAAGGTTGGCCTGCACATACGCCTGCACCCGGGCGGCGAGATCGGCCTCCACCTCACCGGCCGTCACCAGCGCGACGCCGTTAACCGGCGCGGCACACGGCTCCGGTTCCGGGGCGGCTTCCTGCGCGGGGATTTCGATTGTCCCGGCCGCTTCGGGGGAAGATTCCTCCACGGCGGCTTCAACCGCTGCGGCCGCCGCTTCGACAACCGCAGGCGCCGATTCTCCGCTCACAGCCTCCACGGGTTCCTGAGCCTGGACAAGGCCGGACATGCAAAGCGCGACAAAGAAACTCAAAAACAGTCTCATAAGAAAAACTCCCATTGATATCCGCTGAAAAACTCCGCCATTCATATATGAATCCCATCCGCAATGCAACAAGCGAAAAACGCAAAAAATGACCAAAAAACGTAAAAAATAACGAAAAATTGGCCTTTTTTGGCCGTTTTTAGCCGTTTTTGGGCATTTTTTGCGCTTTTTGAGCCTTTTTGCGGGAGAACAAGAAGATATTCGCGCGGAGACGCAGGGACGCAGAGAAGACTTCAGATTCATGACCACGGATGAAGACGGTTGAAGGTTGCAGGTTGAAGGTTGAAGGATTCCCCATTCTGACTGCTGAATACTTTCTATGCGCTCCTTGCGCACTTTTGCGGTTAATTTATGTCTTCATGATCTTCTTTTCTTCATGGTGAATTCTTTTCCGGAACTCCGCGCCTTGGTGTCTTGGTGGTAAATCTTCTTCTGCCGCCGTTTCAGAAGCTGGCCACGAAAAGGCACAAAAGGCACAAAACGGATTGTCGCGCGGAGACTCAGCCGCACTGCCCCTGCCCCAACGAGGCCTCCGGACAAAGCCGGTTCGCGGGTTAATGCTCCTCAGCGGAACACCTGTTAAATAGTACTAATTTAGTACTATTTCGCATTTTTCACGTTTTGGGGCGTTTTTTGGCCATTTTTAGGCATTTTTAAGCGGTTTTGGCCTGTTATATGGCCCATTTTGAACCCTGGTCAGCCCTGTCTTTTGATATTATATTGAGGCACAGACGGCAGGGTATTGCAGAAATGCTCCCCAACAAAACAAAATATTATTGTAGTCGAACGCCCGACCTCAGTTTCCAGTACCCCAGCGGGGCACTGGAAAATCTGAAGGCCGTTGTTAGAAGGTCTATTTCTTCTCCCGGTGTCGCATACATCCAGTGTGATCGAGGGTCTCGGAGATCGAATCGGCGCGAAACACAATGCCGAAGTTTGCAGTATCCATCACAGAGATTGCCGTTGGAGGCATCCCGAACGAATCGGTTTTCTTTAGAATCAACTCCCAGTCGGGGATTGTGGCCGATACCATGCCCAAGAATTCTGGCACGTAAAAGCCCATGGGGTTGATGCTGGCGTTCATGCCGTTGAGCTCGACAGTACAGGGACGTAAGGGGCTGAATACTGGACTTCCACTGGATCCGCGGATCGTGGGACAGTCGATTAGGAAAACTGGAGTCCCCCGGAAGTCGCGCTCAGGTGGTGTTGAAATGGTTCCACCCCGCGCAACAGGTATTGCACTACTGCCTTCAACAAGGTTGAGCGGATATCCAAGGAGGATGATTCTATCACCCACGGAAAGATGGCTGTTTGTGATGCCCTCAGTTGTGGCAAACTGGTCTTCTGCAACGAATCCGACGCGGTATCCCTGCCTGAGGCCCCCCGAAGGATCGGTAACATAGCTTGTCGCTTCCATCACTGCCACATCGACATCATCCCGTGGGTGGCCAACGACTTTGCTGTTTCCGTTGGTTTCGCGAAGGACTATAGGTATCTTCTCCAATGACAAGACTCCTGCTTTTTCAGTTGTGATGAAGAGTGTGGCGGTAGCATATGCGTTCGATTCAGTTGGCGCAAGCGTTCGGGGGTTCAGAACGTGCTTATTCGACACGAGGAAGATTTTCGAATGACCAGGGCTAACGGAACGCGCAACGAAGAATCCCGTGCCAGCACCCCCAGTCGACTCATTGGCAATATAGGCTACGCTTTGTATCCAGCCATCATGAACACTGAACGCGAGACCGATGGTGCAGTTCCCGAGAAGAGCGAACAACAATACGAGTATTCTCATGATTTATCATCCCTTCTAACGTTAGGGGTGAGTCTCCGGTGCTTCAATCGCAGGCTCGCCCTGCATAGCTTCAGCGACGCGCGGCGGGCACCGGCAGACTCCAGCCCGTGGTTCGATTATTGTTCAGACAAGGAATACTACTCCTCAAGGAACTTGTATTTATCTAGTTTAAGAACAAGATATTTATTTAACATCAGCCACCTTCCAACACGGTCTTTCTCTGCCCAACCAGACTTTTCTACTTCTGATACATTCATTTCAGTTGGCCAGGGATATTCATCAACTAAGTTTACTAGATCTTTAAAGGCCAAATAGATATCTGGGTCGATGACATCTTCCGCAAGTCTTGTTTGGGCCGCTATATTTGTCCATTTCGATTTCGTTTCGGTCTCATTAATGACCGATGGGAAGATCCGCGTTATCCCGATATTGTCTTCTGCAACCAATTCTCCATTTTGATCGATCCACTTTTCATGGAATGTCATACTAGTGAGTCTTTCCCCGAGCTCTGTTAATATCCTAAGATTTTGCAGGTACTTAGCTTGTGCCTGGTACATCTCCTTTTTCAATTCCGCACGCACCTCCCCTTCCGCAGCCTTATAGGCTCTCTTCTCGCCAAGAACGACCCCGGCAATAACGGCTAATGCTGCAATAATAGATGGGCCGAGTATTTCTACTACCCACTTAAACCGTTTAAGGCTCTTTGGATTATTAGTCATACGCATTTCCTCTCATCTGTAATCGAACGTCGGCCTCACCCTTGTAACGGGACTCGTCTGCGCGGCCCATTTTATAAGTGTGAAGTGCTTTGTTAGGCAATGTTCACATCGGAGTACTTCCCGACAGAGCATTTGACTATCTTTTGTTGATGCAATCCCTTCAACATTGTTTCGATGTCCTTGACTTCATAGCTTTGCGCCTGAAAATGTTGAATGAGTTCAGCTCGGCGTATTTGAGACTTTCCGCCGAGCGAATGAATGATCTTTAGGGCCAGAGCGCGGCCGCTCTTCTTTTTACCTTTTATTTTGCCTTTCAGAATGACAAACAACGCCTTTTCGAATCGCTTTGTAAAATCATGGTTACGGCTAAAGCTGTTTAGTTCTTTGGAGAGAACTGATTCTGTCTTGTATGGAACTCGGCGCATACCGATCAGATCCGAAATAATTGGATCACCTGCAGAGGCTTTACGCGCCGCTTTATGTGAGCTCAAGAAGAGCGATCTGGGGACTTCAATCCCCTCGGCATACCCATATTCGAGTGATACATTTGCGTTTCCTCCCGTGGCATCGAAAATCGCATAGCTTGAGGAGGCAATGCGATCCTTAATAACCTCGAATAACGCCACAGCATTTTGTCCATCATCCCGTCCGACTATCGTGAAGTGAAGTGGATACTTTTTGTTGAGCGAAGTGATAATGCGCTCGTATCGTGGGCGTACATTTTTCCACGGGAGACCAACAAAGACCTGATTGGGAATAAACTGCCTTTTCATTTTCGCCATAGCTGTCTCCTTAATGCCTAACGTTAGGGTTGTATCTTCGTTACTTAATGGTTAATGGGGTCGGGTCTTAACATCTAACATTCGTTCCGTTCTTTTCTGTGTTTCCGCGCGCCGCTTCTTCTTTCGTCCATTCCGCGTTTTATGCAGTTAATTCTCTGCGCTCTCTTGCGTTCTTTGCGGTGAAATATCTATTCATCCCCTCCGCGTCCCTGCGCCCCTGCGCGAGAAATCTTCAGGTTCGTGATGGTGAAAAGAAAGGTTACAGGTATGGGGTGTGTTCAGCGCGAGTCCTGCCGTTTCCGGTCTGTCGTTCACTTTCAGTCCGTCCTCCTGGACCCCCTCGCCGTTCCGAAGAATAACGCAGGGGCGGAGCGGAATGCCAGAAGAAAGTGGGAAAAAAGACAGGAGTCAGGATTCAGAAGTCAGGAGTCAGAATGATAAAGAAGGCTGAAGGAAATGCAGAGACTGGAGGCGGTTATATAGTACTAAATTAGTACTAATTCGAATTTTTCACGTTTTTGGGCGTTTTCAGGCCGTTTTGGGCCATTTTTGGGTTCTTCGTCAATTATCGTGGAAGGTTTTGATATCCAAATCAACTTCTGGCGTTAAATGATAAACGTTGCGCCACCTTCGCGGCGCTTTGGAGTGCGGCGGCTGGACGCCGCTTTCACACGAATTCACAGACGGCTTTTCATGTTCGTCGTTCCATGATCACAACAGCCGGGAACGCCTTTATTTGCAGGGGTTCTGGTGTAGTAGCCGCTCTGCGAGCGGCATATGTTTCAGAATGCGCCTCACAGAGGCGCTACTACACCGCCGCCATGATCACGCCGATTCTCCGGGAAATTATGTTCCCAGCTCCTGTATCTGGCTGTGTCCTGTTCTTTATTTCTTCCCCGCAGCCAGTTCCATTTCGACCAATGTTCCCACGAAAATCGTAGAAGAACCCGTTTTTAGGCCGTTTTTGGGCGTTTTTTGGCCGATTTTGAGCATTTTGGGCCGTTTTGGGGCTGTTTTTGGCCGTTTTTTGAGGTTTTTCAGGCCCTCAAAACAAAACCGCGCGCGCAGGCCGCCGGCATCACCGGGCGGGCATTTTTTATTCTTCAGGCGCAGTTTCCGGGACATCTTCAGCAAAGGCGGCGGCTTTGAGTGCGTCGTAGTCATGATAGCCCTCGAACACGGCCTGAATGACGCCGTCGGCGTCTATGAAGAATGTGGTCGGGATGGACCGGACTTCGCTGTACGGCGCGGGCAAGTCGTTTGCCGATGCAATCGGATAGTTGATCCCCTTCTTCGCGGCGAATTCCGCCAGCACAGCCTCCTCTTCCCTGCTGATGCCGACGACTGTCAGTTCATCGGGACTGTATTCACCGGCCAGCCGGATGAAATGCGGGATTTCCTTCACACACGGCGGGCACCAGGTGGCCCAGAAGTCAACAATCACCGGCCTGCCTCGCAGGTCCGACAGCTGGATCTTTTGCCCGTCGAGAGTGGTCACACTGAAATCCGGCGCCTCGACGCCCTGCCACTCATCGAACGAGCTGCTTCCGCCGCCCGACGCGGCGCGGTAGGCGCGGAAAAAGCTGTATCCCACCCAGCCGGAAAGGAGCAGCCCGAGGAGGGAAAGCACAGCGCCCCACACGGCCATCGCGCGGAAATTTGCGCGCAGCCGGAAATGGAGCACACCCAGAATGAGCCCCGGAACCGCGAAAAGAACGCCGATAACAAACAATCCGTATCCGATGGACAGGCACCCCAGAATCAGGCTGGCGACGGCCATTCCAATTTTCGGCTTCATTTCAGTTTCATGCGCATTCACAACATTGGTCATGGCTCATCCTTTCTCGATCAGATCACTTCGGTATATTCCCCGAATCCCGCATTCTTCCACCGGATGCGGGTCGGGACGATTTCAATATGAACAAACTTCGGATCGTTTTCGTCAGGAAAATGCTTTTTGATGTAGGGATTCAGCTCCAGAAGCTTTTTCTTTTTGTCCGGGCCGCCGGTGATGTCGGCCATCCCGTCGATCCGCACTTCCGACTTGCGGCTGTCGAGAAAACAGATCCCCACTTTGGAATTTTTCTTCAGTTCCGCCACCTTCCCGCTGATGTTCACCGTTGAACTCCAGAGGCGGCCGTCCTCCAGCAGCACAAACGCCATGGCTCGCACCTGGGGCTGACCGTCCACCGATGTGGCCATCATGCCAAAACCCGCGTCCCCGACAATTTCGCGCACACGATCAAGATTCATCCGGTTCCTTTCACTGCTTAAGCGGCGGCTTCCTGCCGCCGATGGAATTTCCGTCCTTCATATCGGATTGGCCCGGCGAATGCAACAAAGGAGCGTCCGCGGAGGCGGGACGGATCCGGCTGAAAGCAGTTTCCTGTTGACCCCGGCGGCCGCGATGTCTATTTTGCGGGCTGTTTTTCAATGGTTTAATTTCAACGAAGGTCTTGCGCTATGGCAATGTTGATTTCGAAGTTTCACCGGCTGATCCAGTCCAAGGTGGTCTGGTACGTTATTCTCGTGATCATTGTGATCGCATTTGTCGGGCTCTACATTCAGTGGCCGGGCGACGAGGAGCGGGCGGCGGCCGCCAACTCGGCCGGCATGCTCAACGGCGAGCATGTGCCCAATCAGGAGTTCCAGAACGCCTATGCCAACACCTGGCTCGCCGTCGCCTTGGCCGCCGGCGGGCGGCCGAACCTGAACGGCGACCTGAGCGACCGCCTGAAGGATGCCTCATGGCAGCGCCTGATCACGCTTCGCAAAGCCCGGGAACTGGGCCTGACCGCATCCGACAACGAAGTGCGCATGGCCATCGCCGGCAATCCCGGCTTCGCCGACAACGGGCAGTTCAGCCCCCAGCGCTATATGGCGTTTGCGCAGGGTTTTCTGCGGCAGGAACTGGGCATTTCCGGGGCGCGCTTTGAAGAGCACGTCCGCGAGGAAATCATACTGCAGAAGCTTCAGCGCATGGTCAGCCAGTCCGTCCTGATCTCCCCCTACGAGCTGCAGCGTACCTTCTCCACGCTGGTCGACACCTTTGACCTAGAATTCGCGATGATCACCACGAATGACGTGAAAAAAACCGTGAGACCCGCGCGCAAGGAGCTCCAGACGTTCTTTGAACAGGACCCCAAGGCCTTCACGCTCCCGGCCCGGGTCAAAGTCAAGTACGCCGCCTTTCCGATCGCCGACTACATGGCCGACTTCAGTTTTTCCGACGATGAGGTGGCGGAGTACTATGAGGACAATCTCGATGACTACACCGAGACCGTGACCACCACCAACCAGGTGCCCCTGCTCACCTCGGCCGAGGGCGAGGAGGCTTTTGAGGACCAGGTCCGCGAGGAACAGGTCATCACCCCGCTGGAGGAAGTGCAGGATGAGATTCTCGCAAAGCTGATCCGCGAGGCGGCGCTCAACAAGGCGCTTGATGAAGCCACCGATTTCGTCGTAGCCCTCGCGCCCAACCGGAAGGGCCAGTCCGTTCCGTTTGAAACCCAGGCCAAAAAGGCGAAAAGAGACGTGCTGACGCTGGAGTCCTTCACCCTGGACGAGGAACTGACGGAGCTCAAGGTTGGCCCCGACTTCAATGAGATCGCCTTCTCCCTCCGCCCCAATCCCGATGAATACTTCAGCGACGCCATAGCCGGCGAGGAGGCCGTGTATGTGCTGGCGCTCGAAGAGCGCATTCCCGCCCGCGTGCCGGAATTCGCGGAAGTTGAGGACCAGGTGCGTGAAATCGCAACCGCCGTCGCGAAGAAAGAAGCCCTTGACGAACTGGTCCAGAGTGTCCGCGAAAGCGCCGAACAGGCCGTCAGGAAGGGAAACACCTTTGCTTCGGTGCTTGAATCCAGCGGGCTGGTGATGCAGACCGCGACCAATGTCTCGGCCATGACCGGCATCGAGGATGAACAGTTCGCCGACTACAGCGACCTGATCATGCGGGCGGCCATCACCAGCAATCCGGGAGAAATTCCCGAGGCCATCGAAACGGAAGAGGGCTTCATTCTCTGCCATATCGCCTCGCGCACGCCGGGGGATGCCTCCCTGTTCGAAACCTACCGCGCCAATCTGGTCACCGCGCTGCGGCAGGACCGCCTGGGCGTGAACTTCGGCGCCTTTCAGGAATGGCTTCTGAATGAGGCTGACTTCCAGCCCCGCTCCTTCGGCGAATGGGACGATGAGGAGCCGGAAGAAGAGGACGAGGAATACGCCGACGAGGAACTGTACAAGGAAGAAATTCCGGTTGAGGCCGACGAAACTGCGGCTGAATAGTTCAGCATTGAACTGAGTACAGCGGCACCAGCACTTCATCCGCCGACATGCCGCCGTGATAGGCGACGTGGAACCGGGGCTCCCATCCCGGAAGTGTAGCGGTGAAGGCATAGCCCGGCCTGGCCATCAGGAAGAAATCCCCCGCCCTGTTCGCCAAAGCCTTGTGAGGCTTGCCCGGCCCAAAGGCGTTCATGGCCAGCAGGACCTCGCCCGGCGTGCATACACAGGCATGGCCCAGTTTCCTGTTCACGATTTCCTTGAAAGCCTTCACCCTGCCCGGCCGCACGAAGCAGGAAACAGAACGGGCATCGCCGGACGTGATCGTGGCCAGGCAGCCGTAGAATCCGGGAACCGCGCCCAGATCTATGCGCTGTGCAGCGGGCGCGTCAATGAGTCCGTGATCCGCCAGCACAAACAGGCGCGTGTCCGTGCCCTGCAGTTTGTGCACCAGGCGCGCGAGGGATTCGTCAATCTGGCGCAGATGCCGGTCCGTCTTCCTGTGCGTCACCCCGTGCTCATGGCAGTTGGAATCATATTCGGGCCAGTAGGCATAGGCCATTTTCCGCCCCCGCTTCCTCACAAAGGCCATGATCTGCCGCTCAAGCCCCTGCAGCGTGCGGGCGGCCATGCGGTCGGTCCATCGGGTGCCCGCCCTTGAATAGCGGCTCTGCGGAATATCCTCGTACGAGATCAGTCCCCTGCGGCCTTTCACGCTGTCTATGTACGAGGGCAGATCAAGATAGGCATGCAGATCAAACTCCTCGCGGGCCAGCGGGCTTCCGGTGCGGGTGATGGCCGGAAGAATCATCGTCACGACGCCGAGGTCGTGCAGGTTCAGGTACCAGCTCAGCACCGCATGCTCAGCCGGGGATGCGCCGGTGGCAAAGGTTGTCACGGCCGCGGCGGTCGTCGCGGGGAAAACGGAGGAAATGGTCGTCCAGGGATGCTTTGCAAAAAACTGCTTCCCCTTCCCCATGCTCAGGAACCGCTCAAGCTGGCTGACCCCCAGTCCGTCCACGACCAGATAAATGACATTGCGCGCCTCGCGCAGCCGGCGCGGGTCCAGGCCCTTGAGGTTTTTGTGCGGCGATTTTCCGCCGCGCGAACGGATGATGGAAGCCAGCAGATTGACGGTGCTGCCGTCAGCGTAGTCCGGCAGATAAAAATCTTTCAGAAGGCCTTTTGTGATGTACGGCATGCGTGGAATCTATCCCACCGGACCCGCTTATGCAAGGGAACCGTGCGCACAAGCGGATTCATTTTCTCTTTTCAGCGGCCGGCCGCCGTGATCGCATCGTATACAATGCCGGTTTCAATGAAACCGCCGGAGGATTCAGCAAACAGCCCGGTCCGGGTCACCGCTTCCTCGATGCGTTCCTTTAACGCGCGGGGAATGACGAGATCACAGCATTCCCGGGCGCGGGACGCCATGGCAACTTCCCCGCCCCCTTCGTGCGGGGCAGGCGCGCGCCGGGAAAGGAGCGAAAGCGTCGCGCCGCCCGCGCCGGCATCCAGCGCGGCGCGCACATGAGCTGACGATGTGCCCTCTTCGCAAATCAGCGTGAAGCGCACCAGGCCTTCAGGCTCCGCTCCGCGATGATGCCGGGCCGCCGCGGACATTCTCCGCCAGTCGGTGGATCCGCGAAGCTGATCAAGCGTGCTGATGACCTGCTCCATGGTCGCGACATGCTTGCGCCGGTCCAGATGCATCCGCGAATTCACGGCCAGTGCGCGCACGGGAACGCGGCACAGAAAACCGTTTCCCGGCTCGTGCAGGTTCGCTTTCCGCACGGCCACATCCATCACAAAATCCGAGTCTCCCGGCGGAACAACAAACAGAAGGATTTCCTTCTCCTGCGGGATGGTGATGCGCAGGAGCCCGAGCCTGTCGCGCATGCCCATGCCCTCGCCGAAACTGACGATCGGCACGCAGAGCCCCATTTCCAGCATGGTGCGGGCCAGTTCTCCTCCGCGGCCGCGCTGCACGATGCAGTAGATCATGTCATAGGGGGCCGGCTCCATCCGGTTCTCAACAACCCATGAGGGCTGGTCGGCGCAGAGCTTCTCCTCATCCCATGGCTGCACCCCATCCCCGATGAGAGCCACATCCTCGGCATAGACGCTCCCGCGGCCCGGCAGGTAGAGATCCGCGGCCGCAGCCAGGCGGATCATCGCCGCGCGTTCGTGCTGCCGCGGGACATAGAAGCGAATGATGTCGGAGGGCGACTCGGCCATTGGAAGCCGCCGGCCGAACGGCTGCCAGACGGAGCGCGCCTTGAGGGCAACCTGCTTGCCGCGTGTTGACCAGGTCTCCCGCAGTCCAATGCGGTCAGCCTCGGCTTCCAGCCGTTCCGTCAGCCGCACATCGGCAATGCAGACAATCCTGGAGACATCCATCCGTTTCACGGCTTTGCCTCCCGTTCTGCCGGGGCCGCATCCATCTGCAGATTTTCAAGGTCGAGCGCGTTTCGCCGGGCGGCGATCAGAAAACCGGAAAGCAGCACCGCGATGATCGGAAACACGGAGGCCATGGTCACCACGCCGAAAGCCTCGGCCGCGCCGGCGCGCTGGCCAATGCCCAAACCTGCGGCAATAACCAGCGGAACCGTGATGGGACCAGTCGTTACGCCCGCGCAGTCCCATGCAATGGCCGACATTTCTTCCGTCGAAATGCAGGTCAGCGCAAGAGCCACGAGGTAACACCCCGCGAGAAGGGGGATCATGGGCCAGGCGAACAGTATTCGGCAGAATCCCATGGCCATGCCGGCGCCCACGCCCAGGGCCACGGTCACTATGAGGAAAGAGCGCTTGTAGGTTCCCGTCGTCAGCTCTTCCAGTGTCACGCCCAGCGCGTTCAGTGAAGGTTCCGCAATGGTTGCGCCCAAACCCATCACAAACACAAAGAGCAGCACCAGCGCATAGCCCCAGAAATCCTCATCGCCGGCCACAGGACCCTGTTCGGGAATCCAGCGGTACTCGGCCCGGTCCGCATCGTACCGTTCGCGGATGAACGGCACAAACTGCGGCCCGCCCTTGTCCGCCAGCGGAAGATACTCTGCGACGGAGCCGTTGGGGCGGACGGCGCGCACCAGAAGGTTCTCATTTATGCCGCTGTAGGTCACGGCCTTGTCCGGGCGCTCCGTGGCCTCCCACGCGCGCGGCAGAGAGCGGCCGGCCTGATTTCCAAGGCTTGAAAGACCGCGATCCATGCCGTAACTGAACAGCAGCATCCCAACCAGGCTGAACACCAGCCCCAGCGAAACCTCGTCGTTGTGCGGCAGTCGCTCACGCACAATCAACAGCAGCGCAAGAAGCAGCACGGCGGCCAGCGGGACAATGGCTTTCAGAGCGTTGACGGCATGGGCCCTCATCATCTTGCGCGGCACATGCCGGCGCGGGCCGGCATCTGAGGGCTTCTTCTTGGATTCCGTCCCGAAACGGGTTTTGACCTTCTCGGGAGACAGATTGTTTGCCGCCAGTTCGCGAAAAGCCTCTTCGCTTCCGGCCACCCGCACCGACTGATTGTGACGCTCCGGCGCAAAGAACTCATCCGGTCCGCCGGGCATCGGGAACCGCGGGGCCAGCACAGCGCCGAGCAGCAGGACCATGATCACCGGAAGCGCCGAAGCCAGCGTAACAACACCCAGGCCGCTGGAGGGTTCATCGCCGCGGCCGGCAATGCGTGAAACTCCAATTCCCAGCGCGATCACCAGCGGCACGGTCACCGGCCCCGTGGTCACCCCCCCGGTATCCCACGCCAGTCCGATGATGGCGGCCGTGCGCGGATCACGTGAAACCCAGTACGAGAGCGCCAGAAGGACGGGAATCGTCAGGTACAGGAAAGGCTTGAAACTCCACGAGCGCAGGGACCGGAAGACCCCAAGCACCACGGCAAAGCCAACCCCGACGGCCACCGCGCCCACGGTGAGCGGCGCGCCGGCGTTCAGGAGATAATACAGCAGCGGCGCGCGCCAGGGCAGAGTGGAACTCCCCTGCGCCTTCAGGAATCCTATGGCCGGCTCCGCATAGGTGGCGGTAATTCCGAGGATCACCGCAAACGCCACAAGCAGGCCCAGACCGGCACGCGCGGGCATGCGCAGTCCGCAGCGTTCCCCGAGGGGCATGATGGCCAGAAACAGCCCTTCCATGAAAAAAGCCAGACCCGCCACCACGGCAAGAATACCCGCGGCGATTTTCAGAAAATCCGCAATCGGGGCGCGCAGCACGAGAAGCTGAAAGAGCGCCAGATATCCCGTGATGAAGGCCACCGCATGCACCTGGCGCATCAGCCGCTCCCGGGCATACGTCCAGATCAACGAGAGTTTTCTCCGCAGCGGGATCTGCAGCATCACGGATGTCGACTGTACGGATTCAGGCACCACATGCTCCTGGTTGCCGGGTCGCGGACACATCCGCGCCACTTGCGGCATTATTGTGTAACAAATCGCCGATTCTTATTCAAGTTTCTTCGCGGTGGAGGCATTTCAGGGCATCAGGGGGGCAAGAAGCGCGAGCATGCCCCAGGCAATCAGGCACGCGACCAGCGATGACAGCGCACCGATCTTGAGCCATCGGAAAAAGCTGATCTGAATCCTGCATTCCTTTTCAAGCATCCCGAGCGCAACGATGTTGGCGGTGCTGCCGATCAGCGTGATGTTTCCGCCGAAACAGGCCCCGAAAAGAAGCGCCCACCACAACGGCATGATTTTCACGCTTTCCCCGAGCGCTTCAATGATCGGCGCAAAGGCGGCCACAAAGATGACATTGTCCACAAAGGCTGAGCCCAGGGCCGTGGTGGCCATGATCACGGGGATCAGCACATTCAGGTCCGTCCCGAAACGGCGGGTGAAGCCGTCCGCCATCAGGCGCGTCACGCCGGTATAAGCCAGGGTTCCGGCAATGGCAAACAACAGCATGAAGAAGAGCAGCGTCCACCAGTCCACCTCGGCTTCGACATAGTGCCGGGCGCGGTCGCGCTTGAAGATCATGATAACGCCGGCGCAGGCCAGAGGAGCAACCAGCAGAATGCTGTTGGGATCCAGATGCAGAGCCTCTTCCAGCGTATGATGCAGCGCAATAAACACAAGGGTCAGCAGAAGAACCGCCAGTCCCCGGCCGTAAGGCACCTTCACCTTCGGGACCAGACTCAGGTCGCGGTCCATCCGGTCCTTGAGCCGCACATCAAATTCATCCAGGTCCCGGCGATACCAGAACATCGTGACGGCCACGCAGGAGCCCAGGGCCAGCAGCATGACGGGAAATGCCCAGCGGATGAAATCAGCGAAACTGAGATGGGCCTTGGTGCCGATGTAAATACCCACGGGATTGCCCATCATTGTGCCGGAGCTGCCGATGTTCGTGCAGAGCACGCAAATCATGAGGTAGGGCGCGGGATTCAGCTTGAGGCGGTTGCAGACCTGAAAGATCAGTGTTGAAATAAAGATGATTGAAGTGACTTCATCCACCGCGCAGGCCAGCAGGGCCGAGGCCACGGCCGTAATGGCCATGAATTTGCGTCCGGTGATCTTCGGAATGGAAATGATGCTCTGGACGATCCATGTGAAAAAGCCCAGATCGCGCAGCGCGCCGACCACAATCATCATGCCGACCAGAAAAAGAATAACCGGAAGCGACGCCTCTTTGACGAAATGGTCAATATCGAGCGACCGGGTGAATATCAGCACTCCAATGCCGAGGAATGCAATGGCGAGACGGAAATTCCAGAAAAAAAGCGTGCCGAGAATAATCGCGAGAAACACCGAGGTGGCCACCGCCTGCGAAAAGTTCAACCCCATCCGGACGCCGCACAGACCCGTTGTCCCGCTGATGAAGAGCAGCAGGGCCATTCGGACCATCATCTGCCTGAGTGTCAGTTCGCCCCCGTGGTCATCTCCGCCATGCATGATATATTGCTCCGTGATTTTTAAGAAATGATGAAAAAGGACAGACGCATCAGGCCCAGAACAGTTTGGTCGTGAATCCCGCCAGGCTGACCACGCCGGCCAGCCGCCGGCCTTCCAGCACCTGAATCTGACGGGTGTGCTTCATAATGAAAATCTTGGCCAGCTGAACCGCCGGCGTATCGGGAGACACGGACACATAATCCTCATGCATGAAGTCGGCCAGCTTGGTTTCATTGTCCTTCTTCATCATCTCGGCAAACGGCTCGAAGCGCAGAATGGGAGACAAATCCTCCATCCAGAGCAGGTGCTGCGGGAGGCTCTGGCTCAGCAGATCCTCCATGCAGATCACCCCCCGGAGATCCCCCTGGTCATCCACCACGGAAATATCAAGAAGTCGACGGGAGCACAGCGCGGTAATGGCCGCCCGCAGTGTATCGCCTTCCTTCAGGGTCAGCGGCCGGGCATTCATGATGTCCGCCGCAGTCAGATACTCTCCTTGCCCCCGGTCCCCGGAACGAAAGAGCGCCGATACCGTCTCTGCAGAGGCTTCCTTGATAAACTCCCTGATCTTCAGATCCTTGAGGGCGCCGGACAGCAGGGCCAGCACCCGCAGATAGGAGCTGGGATCGTTCTTCGGTGTCAGCACAAGCAGAATCAGATTGACCGGATCCTTGTCTGCGTCAAAAACAATGCCTCCGCGGGTTGTCGCTACCGCGATCAGCGTCTTGTCCATATTGTCCAGCCGGGCATGCGGAAGCGCCACTCCGGGCGCAATAACCGTGGGCAGCACAGCCTCGCGCTCCTTGAGCGCATGCAGGGCCTCCTGCGGATCGAACCCGTCCAGGGTGCTCTCCAGATGATTCACCAGCAGGGTAAGGACTTCATCACGCGTGGTCGCGGCGACCTCAAATAGAATGTTCTCCGGACTCAGGCAATCCCTCAGTTGTGTATCCATATTCTGCTCCAAATATAAAAAGTGAGTGTACCGCTCTGTTTGACAGGCCGCAATGCAGATATGCAATTCAATTCGTGACACCGGAGCATCATGGCCCTGCACCAGAGTTTGTCCTCACTTCGTTCGGGAAAACACGGTGCAGGACTCATGAACCAGAGCCTGGGGTTTTAAACAGTGGCTTTCTTGTCTCATGGCTGGCCATGAACCGTGCCCGGAGCGCAGCGGAGGGCTCTGGTTCATGGCACCCCCGGCAGGGCTCGAACCTGCGACCCACAGATTAGAAATCTGTTGCTCTGTCCTGCTGAGCTACGGGGGTAACAATCAGCGCGAATGCTAATCACACTCCCGCCTTTTCGGCAATTGTTTTGTGTTTAGGATTCGCCATTTCCCAGTTTGATGACTAGTATGTCTTCAACCTGCAGGAAAGGATATGCCATGCCAAGCCAGTCTTCAAGAGAGCGGGGAAGCAGCCCCGCTGGGATTTTCATCAAGCTCATCCTGCTGCTGATCGGAGCGGCCGTGCTGCTGGCGCTGGCGGCGGATGTGTCCTCCTGGATTGACAAGCAGAAAACAGATCCGGTTCCTCCCCCGGAAACTGAAATCCAGAGCATCATTCTCCAGAGCCATCCCAGGGTGTTCCGGGATGTCAATGGACTGTTTACAATGAACGCCCCGGACGGGTGGGAGATCACGGCCTGGCCGGACAGCACCCCGTACAATGTGACTTTTCAAAGCCGCAACGGCCCCTCCATTTCGATCACCGCCACCAGGGTGGAATACAACAGCCTGGTGACGCTGCGCAAGCGCATTGAGGCTGTTCAGAGGGATTACGGCCTCAACATGAATGTTGTGCAGACAAACTGGAATGGACGCGAGATTATCCAGCGCACGACTGTTCTGCACGCATCGAAAGTTCGGACGCTGGACTTTGTCGAAAATTATGTCGGTCACAACATCCAGATCAGCATCCCCCACTCGCTCTATGACCGTTATCTCCCCGTGCTGCTGGATGTGGCGGAATCCTACAAGCCGCTGAAGTAATTCTTCAGCCGGCCAGATGCGCCGCGGCCCATTGGCCGATGATCTCGACATCGCCCGCGCCGATCACCAGCAGCAGGTCACCCGGCTGCAGAACCGCGCGCGCACGGGCCCATGCATCTTCCAGAGAGCCGGCCAGCTGGACATTCCGCGCTCCGGCCTGTTCAAAATGCCGGTGCAGGTCTTCGATGCGGCCGCCGTCAAGCGGCGCTTCCGAAGCCGGATAAACCGGCGCAAGAATCAGGTGGTCAGCCCCCGCACAGGCCGGGACAAACCGGGGGCCCAGCGCCCGCGTGCGCGTATAGCGGTGAGGCTGGAACACGGCAATGATTCGCCTGTGCGGCTGCATGCGCGCCACCTCGATGAGCGCCCGGATTTCCGTGGGATGATGCGCATAGTCTGAAATCACCCGCACCCCCTTCAGATCACACACCTGTTCAAACCGCCGGCGCGCAAGATGCAGTTCGCAGAATCCGTCCCGGATCTCATCAAATGAGCAGCCGTACAAATGCGCCGCCGCCGCCGCGCCGGCCGCATTGACCGCGTTGTGCATGCCCGCGGCCGCACACGTGAAGAGGCCCTGGTCGGCCCCCCGCCACCAGAGCCGGATGGTGGTTTCATCCGCTGTCATTTTCTCAACGGCGGCACGGCAGTGTGCATTTTCAGAGAGGCCATAAGTGATCCCGTTCCCGATTCCGGCCATCACGCGGCGGAGGCCCGGATCATCCGCGCACCAGATCACATGCCGGCGCGCCGCGCGGGCAAAGGCGCGGAAGCAGTCCTCCATTTCCGCTTCGCTCCCGAAATGCTCCATGTGATCATACTCGATGTTCGTCAAAAGTGCCGTCTCGGGCCGGTAAAGGGCCACCGTTCCATCGCTTTCATCCGCCTCCACCACGATCTGTTTTCCCCGGCCCGCATGCGCCACGACTCCGGGGCCCGCGACTTCCGCGCCGATGCAGAAAGAGGGATCGCGACCGCAGGCAGAAAGCAGCTGAGCCGTGAATGTGGATGTTGTGGTTTTCCCATGTGTGCCGGTAACGGCTATGGAGGCCCGATCTTCGATCAACGCCGCCAGCACGGCGCCGCGCAGATAGACAGGCACCCCCTTTTCCCGCGCGCGCTTCACCTCGGGCGCATCCGGTCTCACGGCCGGAGTCCGAATCAGCGCAGTCACGGATTGATCAATATGGGCGGCATCGTGACCGGAGTGCACCTGAATGCCGTTTGCGCGCAGCCATGCCGTGATGCGGGATTCCACAAGATCGCACCCGGAAACGCGGAAGCCGGCTTTGCCGACAAGGAATGCGAGGCCGGCCATGCCTACGCCTCCGATGCCCGCGAAATGAGCATGCCCCTGACCCGACCGCAGCCAGAGCCGGATAGATGCGACATCGCGGTCCGGCATCAGTTCGTCTCCCGGCCCCCGGCCGCGGTCTGTTCCACAAGATCCGCCAGCGCCTCCGCGCCCCGGCCGCTGTAGCGCTTTCTGGCCGCCTGGCTCATCGCGGCCAGCCGGTCCGGTGACGAAAAGATTCTTGTGAGATAGTCCACCAGAAACTCGCAGGTCATGTCCTTTTCATCCACCACATCAGCCGCCTTCTTTTTCTCGACCGCGCGCGCATTGGCTGTCTGGTGATCCTTGGAGGCAAAGGGATACGGGACCAGTAGAGCGGGAATGCCGAAGGCGGACAGTTCCGCACAGGTCGCCGCGCCGGAACGGCAGATGGCCAGATGAGTCTTCTGATAGACCGGCGCCATGTTCTGGATGAAGGATTCAACCTTGTGGGGCACACCGGCTTCCTCGTATATGCTTCGCACTTCTTTTTCATCGGCCACGCCGGCCAGATGAATCACTTCCACGGCACTGCCTTTGCGGTGCAATTCGCAGACCGCCCGCGAGGCGACTTCATTCAGGCGGCGCGCTCCGCGGCTGCCGCCCATGATCAGCACGGTGCGGGGCCCGCCCTCCGGAGGGAGAGACGGCAGGACGGCGGAAGCCGCCTCGAGCTCTCTGCGAAGCGGCATGCCGGTCAGGACAATATCCTTCCGCTTCATATAGAACCGGGTTTCCTCAAAACATCCGGCGACGGCGGACGCACCGCGCGCGAACAGCGCATTCGTGCGGCCGGGCAGCACGTTGGACTCGTGCAGCACCACTGGAATCCTGAGGCGGCGCGCCGCGCCCACGGGACCC
>Ga0116144_10000809_pt1 | contig 40311 bp, 27 predicted proteins | sample AD_UKC035_MetaG_FD_89746 | JGI IMG/M metagenome (GOLD analysis project Ga0116144, IMG submission 89746) | Active sludge microbial communities of municipal wastewater-treating anaerobic digesters from USA - AD_UKC035_MetaG | ecosystem: Engineered > Bioreactor > Anaerobic > Digestate | place: USA...
TCGCACACCGGCAGCCTGGCCGGGTCGGAGGCCGCGTACAAGGCCGCTTTCAATCAGGCCGGCATTATCCGCGCTACTTCGATGGAAGCGTTGTTTGATTATGCGCGGGCATTTGCTTACCAACCCCTGCTCAAGGGCGACCGCATCGCCATTGTGACCAACGCCGGCGGGCCGGGCATCCTGGCGACCGATGCGTTGGAACGCGCGAAACTGGAGATTCCCCGTCTCACCCCGGAGACGACAGAGAAGTTGATGGCGAATCTGCCGGGCGCTGCCAGCGCCGCCAATCCAGTGGATGTGTTGGGGGATGCGCTGGCCGACCGTTACGAACATGCGTTGCAGTTAGTCTTGAACGACCCGAAGGTAGATGGTGTCATCGTCATTGTCACGCCACAGGCCATGACGGAGATCGAGGCCACGGCGCACGCCGTCGGGCGGATGGCGAAGGATTGCGGCAAGCCGGTGCTGGGGTGTTTTATGGGCGAGGCGCGCATCCAGGCCGGAATTGACGTATTGTGGCAGTATGGCATTCCCAATTATCCCTTCCCTGAACGCGCGGCTGACGCGCTGGCCGCGATGCGGGACTATCGCAAAGAACAGGATCGCCGCATCTTTGGCGCCGTGCCCATTGATGTGGACAAACGCCCGGTGCGCGAGCTGTTTGACCGCGTGCGTTCCGAGGGCCGCGTCTCCATCGGCGACGCCGAGGCGTGGGAAGTGCTCAAGGCCTACGGCTTCACCGTGCCCCGCTCGCGGCTGGCGAGCAGCCCGGAGGAAGCGGTCAGTATCGCCGAAGAGTTTGGCTACCCCGTCGTGATGAAGATCGCCTCGCCCGATATTTTGCACAAGACGGACGTAGGCGGCGTCAAGGTCAACTTGCGCACGCCGGGCGATGTGCGCGACGCGTTCGATCTGATGATTTATCGCGCCGGACGCTATGTGCCGGGGGCGCGTGTTTGGGGTTGTCAAGTGCAGGAAATGGTGCATGGAGGCCGCGAGGTACTGCTGGGTATGAGCCGCGATCCGCAATTTGGGCCTTTGGTTGCCTTCGGGTTGGGCGGTATTTATGTGGAGGCGTTGAAAGATGTCTCCTTCCGCATCGCTCCCTTCAGCCCCCGTGAGGCCGATGAGATGATCCGCGAGATTCGCGCGTATCGGCTTCTGGAAGGAGTGCGCGGCGAACCGCCATCGGACCACATGGCGCTGGTGGACGCCCTGCTTCGTATCAGCCAACTGGTGACGGATTTCCCCGAAATCGTCGAGATGGACGTCAACCCGTTGATGGTCTTCGAGGAAGGCCGGGGCGCGATGGCGATTGATATGCGCCTCGTTCTGGCAACGAAGACAAGTTAATCTCAGTGTTTATTCTGTCTGTGAATTTCCCGTGATTCATGGACAGACACAGAAAATCACCCTTATCTTTTTAATTTAGGAGGAACTGTAGTATGTCTGAACAAGTGGAACAAAAGCGTTTTTCACCGCTCGCCGAGATCAGCGCCAAGGCGTATATCAAGTCTTATGAGCAATATAAGGCGATGTACGACGAGTCCATCAACAACCCGGATGGGTTCTGGCTCCAGGTTGCAACCGAGTTCGTGGATTGGTTCAAGGCTCCCACGATAGGTCGCAACTACACCTGGGACAGCAGCGAACGCATCATCCAGCACAAGTGGTTCGAGGATGGGCAGTTGAATCTCTCGTACAACTGTCTGGATCGGCACGCCAATAGTTGGCGCAAGACCAAAGCCGCCATCATCTGGCAGGGTGAGCCGGAAGAGGATGTGAAGGTCTATACATACCAGGATTTGCTCCGCGAGGTCAGCAAGTTCGCCAACGTGCTCAAGAGCAAAGGCATCCAGAAGGGCGACCGGGTGTCCATCTATATGCCGATGGTGCCTGAACTGGCGATTGCGATGCTGGCCTGCACGCGCATTGGCGCGATCCACTCCATCGTGTTCGGCGGTTTCAGCGCCTCTTCGCTCGCCGACCGGATTCAGGATTCAGAATGTAAGCTGTTGATCACGACCGACGTGTCGTTGCGCTCCGGCAAGGCTATCCCGCTCAAGACCATTGCGGATGAGGCGCTGAAGACCTGTCCCTCGGTCAAGCACGTGATCGTGGCGCAGCGCGGCGCCGAGGGCAAGGCAACCATGGTCGAGGGCCGCGACACCTGGTGGCACGATGAAATGGCGAATGCCTCGATGGTGTGCGATCCAGAGGTCATGAACGCGGAAGACCCGCTCTTCATCCTGTACACCTCCGGTTCGACTGGCAAGCCCAAGGGCGTGATGCACACCACCGGCGGGTATCTCACCTACGTGGCGATGACGCACAAGTATATCTTCGACGTCCATGACGAGGATACGTACTGGTGTACCGCCGACATTGGCTGGGTGACGGGACACAGCTACATCGTCTACGGCCCGCTCGCCAATGGCGCCACCAGCGTGATGTATGAGAGCGTGCCGACGTATCCCGACGCCAGCCGCTTCTGGCACATCGTGGACAAATTCCAGGTCAACGTCTTCTACACCGCCCCGACCGTCATCCGCTCCCTGGCCCGCATGGGCACCGAGTGGGTCGAAAAGTGCGATCTCTCCAGCCTGCGCATCCTGGGCAGCGTCGGCGAGCCGATCAACCCCGAAGCGTGGCTCTGGTATCACCGCAACATCGGCAAAGGCCGCTGCCCCATCGTGGATACGTGGTGGCAGACCGAGACCGGCGGTATCCTGATCACGCCGCTGCCCGGCGTTCACACCCTCAAACCCGCCAGCGCCAGCCAGCCGTTCTTCGGTGTGGAACCGATCATCATCCGGGACGACGGGTCGGAATGTCCTGTAGATGAAAGCGGTAAGTTGTGCATCAAGACCCCCTGGCCCGGCATGGCGCGGACGATGTGGGGCGATCACGACCGCTTCATTGACACGTACTTTGCGATGTATGAAGATCTGTACTTCACCGGCGACGGCTGCCGCAAAGACGCCGACGGCGACTACTGGTTGATGGGCCGCATTGACGACGTGGTGAACGTCTCCGGGCACCGCATCGGCACGGCGGAAGTCGAGCACGCGCTGGTGAGCCACCCCGCCGTGGCCGAGGCCGCCGTGGTAGGCCGTCCGCACGACGTCAAGGGGCAGGCGCTTTACGCCTACGTCACGCCGCACCAGGGCTATGAGCCTAATGACGAGCTTGTCAAGGAACTGATGAACCACGTCCGCAAGGAAATCGGCCCGATCTCCCGCCCGGATGAGATTCAGTTCACGGACGCGCTGCCCAAGACGCGCAGCGGCAAGATCATGCGCCGCATCCTGCGCAAGATCGCCGAGGGCGACACCAGCTCGCTGGGCGACACCTCCACGCTGGCCGATCCCACTGTGGTGGATCGGTTGATTCAGGGACGCAAGTAGGCTGCATTTTATTCAGGTCTTCCTGGAAGTTGAGCTAGCTTCCAGGAAGACTTGGAATCTATCCGAAAATTCGTTTTGGCTCGTGATTTGCGCCTAAAGGCGTGGTTGAGGGAGTGTTTTTTCGTGGGCGGGCGCAGCCCGCCCACGAAAAAACACTCCCCCGAAAGCGACTTCAGCCGCAAGGCTCGGCCTGGTGGCGCATCGTCGCCATAATTTTCGGATAGGTTCTTAAGGGACTTTTCAAGGAAGGCATTATGATGGCAGAGAAAAAAATTCTTGACCGCCGCCTGGTGGTCGTTGGGGCCTTATTGATTCAATTATGTTTGGGCGCGATTTACGCCTGGAGTGTGTTTACCCCGGAGTTACAAAAAGAGCCGTTCAATTTCACCAGCACGCAGACGCAAACGATATTTTCCGTGTCCCTGGCTACCTTTGCCATTGTGATGGTGTTAGCGGGGCGCTGGCAGGCCAAATCCGGGCCGCGTATCGTGGCGTTGACCGGCGGCGCGGTGTTGGGTGCGGGCTACATCCTCGCCGGGTTGTTCGGACAGAGCTTCTGGGCGCAGGTGATCTTCATCGGGTTGGTGGGCGGTGCTGGCATCGGGCTGGCTTACGTCTGCCCCATCGCCGTCGGCGTGAAGTGGTATCCCGACAAGAAAGGCCTCATCACCGGCCTGGGCGTCGCCGGGTTTGGCTTCGGCGCGCTGATCTGGATTTATCTGGCCGGCAACTGGGGACATTTGCTGAACCTGGGAGTTCTCAAAGTCTTTTTAATCTACGGAATTATTTTTGCCGTGGCCGTGATCGGCGGCTCAACCTGGATGGTGAATCCGCCCGACGGGTACGCGCCCAAAGGTTGGAAAGCGCCGCAGCCCGCCGGTAAGGGCAAGGGCAAAGGCAAAGCGGACGTCAAGGTGGACTACCAGCCCAAAGAAATGCTGCGGATGCTCCCATTCTGGGCCATCTGGGCCATGTTCATCTTCTCCAGCATGGCCGGACTAATGACGATTGGCAACATCAAGTTTTTTGGCATTGACGCACTGCAAGAACGCGCCGGCCTGACGCCTGACGCGGCCAGCGCAGTCGCCGGCACGGCGATGGCGGTGTTCTATTCGCTCGCCAATGGCATCGGGCGCATCGTCTGGGGGATGGTAGCCGACAAAATCGGTTACAAACTGTCACTGGTCATCATGTGCGCGGTGCAGGGTGTGGTCATGCTGTTGTTCTTCTTGATGGGCGGCGCGCCGGTGTTGCTGTACCTGGCGGCGACCTTGATCGGCTTCAACTTTGGCGGCAACTTCGCGCTCTTCCCGCTGGCAACGTCGGACATGTTCGGCGCCAAGAACCTGGGCCTCAACTACGGGTGGGTCTTCACCGCCTACGGCGTCGGCGGCATCGTCGGGCCGATCCTGGCCGGAGCCTTGCGTGACGCCAGCCTCAAAAGTGGGACCGGCCTGCAAGGTTGGCTTGTAGTCTTTACGATCTGTGGTATAGCTTGTCTAGCAGCGGCGGTCATTGGTTGGTTTGTCAAACCGCCGCAGGCAATGAAAACCGCTTAGTGATAAAGAGAAATCAGTGATCGGGGATTGGAAATTGGTACTCAACAACCATAACCAGTAACCGATTTCCCTGTACCCATTTCCCATTTCTCATTACCTTTTACGATACAAAGGAGATGATCGTTTATGCCAGTTATGGCGAATTGGAACAAATTGTATACAGAACGTAAGGCCAGCGCGCGGGATGCGCTGGCGAAGATTCGGAGCGGCAACCGCGTCTTTCTCGGCCCAGGGTGCGGCGTTCCGCAGCACTTGCTAGAAGAATTGGTTAAGCTGGGCGGAGAGGGCAATCGCCTGAACGACGTCGAAATCGTCCACATGCTCACGCTGGGTTCGGCTCCGCACGCCATCAAGGCTTATGACCGGCATTTCCGCCACAACTCCTTGTTCGTGGGGCCAGGAGTGCGCGCTGCCGTGGCCGAGGGGTTGGCCGACTACACGCCGATTTTCCTTTCCGAAATTCCAGGACTGTTTTACAGCGGGCGGATGCCGTTGGATGTGGCGCTGATTCAGGTCACACCGCCGGACAAATTCGGGTTCTGTTCATTGGGCGTGTCGGTGGAAGCGGTCAAGGCCGCCGCCGAAACCGCCGGACTGGTGATCGCGCAGGTGAACCCACAGATGCCGCGCACGCTGGGCAACAGCTTCATCCACGTGGAGGATATTGACTATCTGGTGGAGTATGACGAGCCGTTGTTGGAGTATCATTCTGTCACGCCGGACGCCGTCGCTTTGCAGATCGCGCGCCACGTCACGCGCCTGGTCGAAAACGGCTCCACCATCCAGGTGGGTATCGGTTCAGTGCCGAATGCGATCCTCTACGGCTTGATGGACAAGAAAGACCTGGGCGTGCATACAGAGATGTTCTCCGATGGGCTGATTGACCTGATTGAGGCCGGTGTGGTGACCAATGCGCGTAAGAACTACTATAAGGGCAAAATTATCGCGACCTTTTGCGTGGGCACGCGACGGCTCTACGATTACGTGGACAACAACCCCATCTTTGAGTTCCATCCGGTGGATTACAGTTCGCTGCCTTCCAACATCGCCAAGAACGAGAAGATGGTGGCGATCAACACGGCTTTGCAGGTAGACATCACCGGACAGGTGTGCGCGGACTCGCTAGGCCATCAAATTTACAGCGGCATCGGCGGGCAGGCCGACTTCATGCGCGGCGCTTCGATGTCGCGCCAGGGAAAGCCTATCATTGCGATCCCTTCCACGGCGGAAACGCCCAACGGTACAGTTTCCCGCATTGTGTCCAGTTTGAGCGAAGGCGCCGGCGTGACCACCACGCGCGGCAACGTCCACTACATCGCCACCGAGTACGGTGTGGCATACCTGCACGGCAAGAGCCTGCGGGAACGCGCGGTGTCGCTCATCCAAATCGCCCACCCGCAATTCCGCGAGCAGTTGTTGGCCGAAGCCAAGAAAATGAAGTACCTCTACGAAGACCAGATCATCCCCGAAACCATTTACCCCGTGGAAATGGAACACTCCGAGCGTTTCGGCGACCTGGACCTGTTCTTCCGCCCGGTCAAACCGAGCGACGAGCGGTTGTTCCAGGAGTATCTCTACAAGCTGTCGGAACGTTCCGTGTACCTGCGCTTCTTCCAGGTGCGCCGCGACTTCCCGCACGAGCTGGCGCAGGAGATGGTGGCCGCCGATTACGACCGGCACATGGGCATCGTGGGAACGTTGGGCACATCGGATACGGCGCCCATCGTGGCCGCCGGACACTGGATGATGGACTACAACGAGAATATGGCCGAGGTCGCTTTCTCTGTGAGCGACGACTATCAGCGGCGCGGGATCGGGTCCCACTTGCTGCACTTCCTGATGCGCGTCGCGCGGGAGCGGCGCATTCATGGGTTCCGCGCCAACGTTATTGCCGGCAACATGGCGATGATGCGAGTTTTCCAGCGGAGCGGCTGCATTTTGCATACCGAATACGAAGGCGGCGAAATCACCCTGTCGTTCCGATTTGACGAAAAAGTTGAGGGGCGCGCGCGCCACTAAAGCCTAAGGGATTAGGGATGGGGGATTGGAAAACCATCCCCTGTCTCTAATCCCTAATCCCTAATTGCGAGGAGGGACTTGTGAAAGCATTGTATATCACCTCAGTACAACGGTTCAGCGGCAAGACGGCGTTCTGTTTGGCGCTGGGGCAGCGTCTTCAAAAGGCGGGTTACAAAGTCGGTTACTTCAAGCCGGTTTCCACCTATCCCTGGGAACCCCTGCCAGGTCGAGCCTATGACGAGGATGCTACGTTCATTCGCCGCATCTTAAATCTGGAGGATCCCCTGGCGGCCATGGTGGGCGTGGTGTTGGCGCCCTCGATGGTGCAGGAATTGCGTTGCGGCTGCATTGACCGCGACCTGATGCCGCAAATTGAGGCCGCTTACCGGCGGATCATGGTCGGCAAAGACATCATGCTGGTCGAGGGCGGCGCGTCGCTGCGCGAAGGGCTGAGCCTGGAAGTGGACCCCGTGGCGGTCGCCAACCGGCTGGATTTGCCGGTGCTGGCGATGCTCCGCTACCGCAACCCGGTGAGTATGGGCGACGCCTGTGTGGATGCTTACCGGCAATTGGGAAAGCGGCTGATCGGGTTAGCTATCAACGCCGTGCCCGAAGCGGATTGCCGGGCCTGCAAGAGTGCTTCTCGTGTATGGAAGGGCGCGGTATCCCGACAATGGGGGTGCTGCCGCTGCGCGAGCAGTTGCAAGCCATCAGTGTGGGGGAGATCGCCGAAGTGCTCGAAGCCGAATTCCTGGCCTGCGCCGACAAAAAAGACGTGTTAGTCGAGAACTTGATGGTCGGCGCGATGAGCGCGGAGCAAGCGCTGCCCCGGATGCGCCGCATCCCCGGCACGAAAGCGGTCATCACCGGCGGCGACCGCGCCGACATCCAACTGGCCTCGCTGGAAACGGCGACGCAGTGCCTCATCCTCACTGGTCACCTGCGCCCGGTGCCAGAAGTGCTGCGCCGCGCCGAGGAGGTCGGCGTGCCGGTGCTGTTGGTGCGCAAGAACACGATGGAAACCGTGGACGCCATTGACGACATCTTCGGCAAGACGCGCCTGGGGCAGACGGTCAAGTTAGAGCAGTTCGAGACGATGTTGGAAGAACATTTCGACTTCGAGCGCCTGTATCAGAGCTTAGGACTAGACGTCACAGGCTAAAAGTTACAAGTTAAACGTGGCAAGTTGAAAGTTGCAAGTTATAATCTCTATAACTTGCAACTTTTGCTTTTATGAACGGAAATCGGAAATGGGTGAATGGTAATGCGTAATGGGAAATGAGTAACGAGTTACTCATTTCCCATTACGCATTTCTCATTACTTTATGACTACTTTGAGGAGGCCTCGTCGTGGAGCTTGAAGCACTGAATGCGTTACTGCGTCCCCAGTCCATCGCCGTGATCGGCGCATCGAACACGCCGGGCAAAATCGGCTATCTGGCGTTGAAAAACCTGATTGATTGCCAGTATCCGGGCAAAGTCTACCCCATCAACAACCGGGAAAACGGCGACGTGCTGGGCCTGCCCTGCTATCCTTCCGTGCTGGATGTGCCGGGCGACATTGACATGGCGATGTTGATTGTGCCGGCAGCCCGCACGCTGGCGGTGGCCGAGGAATGTGGGCGGAAGGGCGTCAAAGGGCTGATTGTGGTCGCGTCCGGGTACAGCGAGATTGGCCGCAAAGACCTGGAGGCGGAACTGCTCGCGGTGGTGCGCCGCTACGGGATGCGGATGTTGGGGCCGAACATCGTGGGCATTATGTGCAATGCGGATAAGTGCAACGCTTCCTTTGGGCCGTTCATGCCGCTGCCGGGCAAGGCCGCGATGATCTCCCAGAGCGGCGCGTTGCTCATTGCAATGACCGTCGCCAGCTACGTGCGCAACGTCGGCTTCGACAAGATGATCTCCGTCGGCAACATGGCCGACGTGAACTTCGGCGATTTGGTGCGCTGGCTGGATCAGGACGCGCAGACGACGTGCATCACAATTTACGTCGAGGGCTTTCAGAACGGGCGGCGCTTTTTGGAGATCGCGCGGCAAACCCACAAGCCTATCGTCGCGCTCAAGTCGGGTGTCTCGGCGCATGGGGCAGCGGCGGCGCTCTCCCACACCGGCGCGATGGCCGGCAAGGGCAAGGTGTACGACGCGGCGCTACAACAGGCCGGCGTGGTGCGCGCCACCGACCTGAACAACCTGTTCGACCGCACGCTCGCCCTCTCCTTGCAGCCTCCGATGCGCGGCGACAATCTGATGATCATCTCCAACGGCGGCGGCGTGGGCGTGCTGGCGACGGACGCGGCGGAACGGTATGGCATCCCCCTGCGCTTTGCGCCGGACGACTTGCAGGCCGCGCTGCGCGTCTACGTCCCCGAAATCGGCTCCGTGAAGAATCCCGCCGACCTGACCGGCATGGGCGGCTGGCCGGAATACCTGGCGACGGTGCGGACGGCGCTCCAACATCCCTGGGTGCATGGGCTGGTGGTGCTCTTCTGCGAGACGCAGCGCAACGACCCGATGGAGATTGCCGAAGCCATCAAGCGCGCTGTGGACGAATCCGGCGTGACGGACAAGCCCATCGCCGTGTCGTTCATCGGCGGCGCGGAGGCGGGGCGGGCAATGCAGTGGCTCGTCGAGCATGGCCTCCCCACCTACGGTGCGCCGGACATCGCCGTGAACGCCATCGCCGCGCTGCACGAGTACGCGCGCAATGCGTCCCTGGCGGCAGAGACCTTCACGCCGCGCCGCAATGTGGACGAAGCCGCCGCGCGCGCCGTCATCGCGCAGGCGCGGGCCGCCGGGCGCGCGCACCTCACCGAGATCGAGTCCAAGCAGGTGTTCACCGCTTACGGATTGCCCGTCGCCCTCACCGACCTGGCGACGACGGAGGACGCGGCGGTGCAACTGGCCGAGACGATGGGCTACCCGGTGGTGCTGAAAATCATGTCGCCCGACATCCTGCACAAATCGGACGCGGGCGGGGTGAAAGTCAACCTGCGCAACGCGGACGAAGTGCGCCTCGCGTATCGCACCATCCTGACCAACGCCCGCGCCTATAAAGCTGACGCGCGCATTGACGGCGTGGCTGTCCAGCAGATGGCGCCGGCCGGGCTGGAAGTCATCCTGGGATCCATCAACGATCCCACGTTTGGCCCCACCGTGATGTTCGGACTGGGCGGCATCTTCATCGAAATCCTCAAGGACGTGACCTTCCGCGTCGCGCCGATCTCGGCGGAGCAGGCGCGGGCGATGCTGGCGGACATCCAGGGCGCGCCGCTCCTCGCCGGCGCACGCGGCGAAGCCCCCCGCGACCGCGCCGCCCTCGCCGAAGCCCTGAGCCGTTACTCGCAGATGATCACGGACCTGGGCGACGAGATCGCCGAATCGGATGCGAATCCTGTGATGGTGTACACGGAAGGGCAAGGGTTGAAGGTGGTGGATGCGCGGATTATTTTGAGGTAGGCAGATTTTGAGAGTAATTCAATACAGGCCGCGCAAGAGCGCGGCCTTTTGTATTCTCTCCATACGCCTTTTATCCCTTGTTTCTCTGCCATCCCCGGTTACAATGGGGAGCAAACAGGCAACCAGAAATTAGAAACTTGAAATTGGTAAACGGGGACAACCCTATGACCAATTTCCGATTTCCAGTTACCGATTTCCCATAACTCTTTACCTGGAGGCTTCTCTATGACCCTTCGTACCCCGGTTCCACCGGATATTGACATCGCTCAGGCCGCAACGGTGCGCCCGATCCGCGAGATCGCTGCGTCGGTCGGCCTGACCGAAGACGACCTGGAATTGTACGGCAAGTTCAAGGCCAAAGTTCATCTGGATGTGCGCGACCGCCTTGCCGCGCGGCCCACCGCGAAATACATTGACGTGACCGCCATCACGCCCACGCCGCTCGGCGAGGGGAAGACGACGACGACCATCGGGCTGACGCAGGCGTTGGGCGGCCTGGGCTATCAGGCCATCGCCGCACTCCGCCAGCCTTCGATGGGGCCGACGTTTGGCGTCAAGGGCGGCGCGGCCGGCGGCGGCTACAGCCAAGTCATCCCCATGGAGGACATTAACCTGCACCTCATCGGCGACATCCACGCGATCAGCATCGCGCACAACCTCTGCGCCGCCGCCATTGACGCGCGCCTGTACCACGAGAGCCGCTGGGGCGACGCCTTCTTCGAGAAGCAAGGGATGCGCAAACTCCACCTTGACCCCTACTCGCTCACCTGGAACCGCGTGGTGGACTTGAACGACCGCGCCCTGCGCCAGGTGCTCATCGGCATAGGCGACAAGGCCGACGGCCCGCTGCGCCAGACCGGCTTCGACATCGCCGTGGCGAGCGAGTTGATGGCGATCCTCGCGCTGGCGACGGACATGAACGACCTGCGCGCGCGCATCGGGCGGATCGTCGTCGGATCGGATGACGCCGTGAAGTCGCCGCGCCCCATCACCGCCGAAGACCTGGGGGTGGCCGGCGCAATGACCGTCCTGCTGAAGGACGCGCTCATGCCCAACCTGCTGCAAACGTTGGAGGGCCAGCCGGTTTTCGTCCACGCCGGGCCGTTTGCGAACATCGCGCACGGCAACTCCTCGGTGGTGGCCGACCAGCTCGGCGTCCGGCTGGCGGACTTCGTCGTCACCGAGTCCGGCTTTGGCGCGGACATGGGGATGGAGAAGTTCTTCGACATCAAGTGCCGCGCCTCCGGCCTGATCCCCGACGCGGTGGTGCTGGTGGCGACGGTGCGCGCACTCAAGATGCATGGCGGCGGGCCATCCGTCACGCCGGGCCGCCCGCTGGACAAAGCCTACACCGAGGAAAACCTGGCGCTGCTGCAAGCCGGGCTGTGCAACCTGGAGGCGCACATCCGCATCGCGCGCAAGTTTGGCGTGCCGGTCGTCGTCGCCATCAACGCCTTCCCCACGGACGCGGCGGCGGAGTGGGACGCGATCCGCGCGGCGGCGTTGCGCGTGGGCGCGCTGGACGCCGTCGTCGCGCGGCACTGGGCCGAAGGCGGCGCGGGGGCAACGGCCCTGGCGGAAGCGGTGGTCAAAGCCGCGCAAGAACCGTCGGACTTCCGCTTTTTGTACGACGTGGCCCAGCCGATCAAAGAGAAAGTCGAAACCCTGGCCCGTGAAGTCTACGGCGCGGCGCGGGTGGAATACACTCCGGAAGCCGAGGCCAAGATCGCGCTTTACACCGCTCAGGGCTATGCTACCATGCCGATCTGTATGGCGAAGACGCCCCTGTCCCTGAGCCACGATCCCGCGTTGAAGGGCGCGCCGACCGGCTACACCTTTCCCATCCGCGACATCCGCGCGAGTGTCGGTGCGGGTTTTCTGTATCCGCTGGCCGGCGACATCAGCACCATGCCCGGCCTTTCCAGCCGCCCCGCGTTCATGGACATGGATTGGGTGGATGGGAAAGTGGTCGGACTGTCGTGAGGAGAGTAAAGAGTAATGAGTAAGAAGTAATGAGTGGAGACGGTATTTACTCATCTCTCATTTCTCATCACTCATTTCCTATTTCCACAAGGAGGACTTATGACGGCACACATCATTGACGGCAACGCGATTGCCCAGGCGATTTTGGATGAAGTCGCGGCGGAGGTGGCCGCGTTGAAGGCGCGCGGCGTCACGCCGGGGTTGGCGACGGTGCTGGTGGGCGACGATCCCGCCTCGCAGACCTACGTGCGGATGAAGGGGCGGCGGTGCGCGAAGGTGGGCATCCACTCCGTTGCGCCGACGTTGCCCGGCGATGCGACGCAGGCGCAGGTGGAGGCGCTCGTCCGCGAGCTGAACGCCGACCCAGCCATCCACGGCATCTTGATGCAACTGCCGCTGCCCAAGCACCTGAACGAAGAGGCCATCCTCAACACCATCAGCCTGGAGAAAGACGTGGACGGCTTCCACCCGGTCAACATCGGGCGGCTGGCGATGAAGGGCCGCGAGCCGCTTTTTGCGCCCTGCACCCCCGTCGGCGTGATCGAACTGCTCGACCGAAGGGGCATCGCGATTGCGGGGAAGGAGGCGGTCGTCCTGGGGCGCAGCAACATCGTCGGGCTGCCCGTCTCGATGCTGCTGCTCAAGCGCGACGCCACCGTGACCGTGTGTCACTCGCGCTCGCAAGACCTGCCCGCTATCACGCGCCGCGCCGACATCCTGATCGCTGCTGTGGGCCGCGCGCTGATGGTCAAGGCGGAGTGGGTCAAGCCGGGCGCCGCCGTCATTGACGTGGGCACGAACAAAGTGGACGATCCCACCGACCCGCGCGGCTACCGGCTCGTCGGCGACGTGGACTTCGATGCCGTGAAACAAGTGGCCGGCTGGATCACCCCCTCGCCCGGCGGCGTCGGGCCGATGACGATTGCGATGTTGTTGAAGAATACCGTCATTGGGGCGCGGCGAGCAGCGGAAGTTGAATGAAGGGCGTAAGGGGACGGTTTTTCGGTTCTCCGTTTGACGCATGGCTCGATCGGTTCAAGCCGCTGCTGGGCTACATGGCGCTCATTTTCGCGCTGGAATGGGTTATACTCAAGTACATTCAACGCCGGATTCGCCGCCCCGCGCCAGACAATCCCCTCGAATACGTACACGAAAGAAAGCCCATTGCAGACAAGCAAGTGCTTGTCTGCGTTGGCGACAGCATCACGCGGGGTGAAGTCAGCTTCAATTACGTCGAGCTACTCCAGACGCGCCTGGGCGACCGATTTGAGGTGATCAACGCCGGGATCAACAGCGAGGTGTCTCATGACGTCTTGCAGCGGCTCGATCAGATAATCGCCTGCGAGCCAACCCTGGTAGCAATTTTGATCGGCACCAACGACGCCAACGCTTCTATGAGCGACGAGGGCGCGCTGTGGTTAATGCAGTATCGCAAGTTGCCCTTCAAACCCTCCATCGGCTGGTACGAGGAAAACCTGGAGGTCATCGTCGAACGCTTGCAGCGCGAAACGCGCGCGCGCATTGCCCTGCTTTCGCTCCCCCCCATTGGCGAAGAGCTTCAAAGCCAGCCGGTGCGCACGACACGCTGGTTCAGCGAGGTCGTGCGGCGCGTAGCGCGGCGCTACCAAGCGGCTTATTTGCCCGTCTTTGAACAGATGACAGAGTATTTGACCGAGCACCCGCCGGCAGAAACTCTGGAACACGAAAAATGGCAGTGGCACTCGGTGAAAGCGATCTTTGGAAGCAAAGTGCTCGGTGTCGAACTGGACGAGATCGCCCGTCAACAAGGCTTGGTTCTCCATTCAGATATGCTGCATCTGAACAGCCAGGGCGCCGGCATCATTGCCGATCTGATTGAGAACTGGGCGCGCGTAGCCATGGATGACGATCACCAAGTCTTTTCGATTGGCGCCGCTGCCTTTGCGGGGGCCGATACCTAGTCCTGGTTCCCTGGCCTCTTGCCCCCGTAGAAACCATTCCATAGCCAAGAATCTATCCGAAAATTCGTTTTGGCTCGTGAATTGCGCCTAAAGGCGCGGTTGAGGGGATGTTTTTTCGTGGGCGGGCTGCGCCTGCCCACGAAAAAACACCTTCCCCAAAGCGGCTTCAGCCGCAAGGTTCGGCCTGGCGGCGCATCGTCGCTATAATTTTCGGATAGGTTCCAAGTTATGGTATAATTTCAGTAAGATCAGTCATGTATTGCGACATAGGTGAGGCGTTTATGAATTGGAGCGCGTTGTTATCAACCTTTGGCCTGGTGTTCATCGCTGAACTGGGGGACAAAACCCAGTTAGCCGTGATGACCCAGACGTGTAAGTTTCGCCGCCCATGGCCCGTTTTCCTTGGCGGCAGCCTGGCGCTGACTGCAGTGACCGCCCTGGGCGCAGTGGGGGGCAGGGTTTTGGGAGAGTTTGTTCCGGCAGAGATCATTCGCCTGGTCGCGGCAGTAGCGTTTGTGGTGATGGGCCTGTTGATTTGGCGGGAGGCGGCGAGGTCAAAGGACGCAGAATGTGCGTCAAACGTTGAATGTGTGGAAGACGCCGCCCGCGCCGCAAAGTTGAACTGGCAGGCGTTTGGCACGACGTTCACACTGCTCTTTTTCGCCGAATTAGGCGACAAGACGCAATTGGCCGTGTTGGGGTTATCGAGTAAGCAATCCGCCGGGTTAGTCTTTGCCGGCGGCGCGCTGGCGTTGATGGTGGTGACGGCGCTCGGGGTTGTTGGCGGGCAGCAGTTGACCCGGTGCATCCCTGAAAAGCTGTTGCTCAAAATCTCCGCAGCAGCGTTTGTGGTCATGGGCGTCCTGATGGGTTTCGGAGTTTTGTAGGTTCGGACAAAAAGTATTCGCTGTGACTGGTTTCAGAGGAATTCATCATTAACCGGCGGTTCACCGGCGGTTGGATGAAAATGTCACCACAGGGATTAGGGAGTGGGCTGTCCCAATCCCTAATCCCCAACGACTATTTTCAAGGGGGGTATTCTTGAAGAATTAGCGCATAAGTTTCGCGCGCTCTTTCATCATCAGCCCCAATATTGCCGCAACAAGCGGCGACTGGCTGTATAGGCCGATAGCTCAAAGGCCGCAAGCGCCGCATCCAAGCCCGGCGGCGGCGCGAGGTAACGTCCTTGCGCCACTTGCGTGATGACCTCCTCAAATTCTGCCACACTCACCCCCATCCGCCCGGCGAAAACGGCGCCGGTTTCTACCCGCGTGGGGTCCTCCAATTGAATGACCAGCCAATCCCGCCAGCGGGCGAGCGCGTCATCCACCACGAAGGGTAGCCAACCATGCGGCGCGACCGCACGGATACACTCCCCGAGGCAGGGTTGCGCGCGCAGGCGCGTTTCGGCCTGCCGGTCAAGCAGTGTGCGCACAGCATTGTGATGCAAGTTGCGTTGGTCGCGAGCCGGCCATTGGGGAGCTTCTACGTAGAAGGGCAGGAAAATTTGCGCCGCCCACAACTCGTCCCAGAGCAAATGAACCAGATAGCCGCTGATAAAGGCCGCATGAGCCGGTCGCAAATGGCGCGGGTATGCCAGTTGCGGATAGGTCGCCAGAAAAACTTCCCCAGGACGCACAACGCCGACGTCCGCCAGGTGATAAAAATGCGTATCCACGCGCGGCTGGCCGGTAAGCGTCTGCACGTCGGCGGCGGTGGCTCCCAGGTAAAATGCGCAGAGATGTTCCTCCAGGTGCGCCTTTAAATTTAGGGGCAGGTCAGGATCGGCCAGGATTTCTTGAGCATAAACTAAATGTTGAAACGGTGTTGGCATACGCAGGCATTGTAACTTTAACTGGTTGGATGACAAGGATCAGAAATATCTCTCAATTCCCAAGTCGGGCATTTCAGCTATTTTGGGATACTTTGGGATATTTTGGGATATTTTGGGTTTTTGTGCGACGTGGGCGAGCGCAGCAATAAAATTTCATGGCAACCGACAGGCAAGTTACTTCTTTAAGCCCTCCGAGGCTCGCGGCGGCCCGATTCCTCGTTTTCATTCGTCTTTTTCCATGATCATGGTAAAATGGGGTACGTGAATGAGGAAAACGAAACGCGGCAAGATCCTCAAAAGCCACTCAGCACATTGACGTGCATGGGCATGGGCTTTGAGATTGTTGCTCGTCACCTCGAATTGCTGATTGTCCCCATTGTGTTGGATCTGTTACTCTGGCTAGGGCCGCGCCTGTCGGTGGCGCCGTTGTTGAATAGTGCCAATTTCAGAGCGTCATTGGCCGCCTTAGAGACAACCACCGCAGAGATGCAGCAAGGCGTGATCTTGCTACAGCAAATATTCACAGAACTGGGGACCCGGTTCAATCTAGCCGTGATGATGCAGCCATTCCCATTAGAATGGCCGCCGTCCTTGATGAGCAGCACCTACATGTCGTTGAAATGTGCTATGGGCGCCTGCCCCGATATTGTCAGTTACCCGGAATTGGTGCGTCCAGAGATTTTAATCACATCACCCTGGGCCGTTGGAGGCGTCAGCTTCCTATTGATGCTGGTAGGCCTGGGCTTCAACGCGGTATATTTGCGGGCCATTGGCTTCCGCGTCATTGAGGAGACTGAAGTCGCGCTCCCTGGGCCTGTAAACCCCCTGTGGCTGTGTTGGCGGCTGCTCAAACTGCTGGCGCTGGTGTTAATGTTGTTTTTCGCGTTGGGCAATGTGGTGTTCTTCCTGGCCGGATGCGCCTCCTTGCTCCACCCTTTCTTGTCAAAAATGATGAACGCGATATTCTTTTCTCTGGTTACGTTCATTTTGCTGCACTTGATCTTTGCCATCCCAGGCATCGTCCAGCGGCAAATCCAGCCCCTCCAGGCCGTTCGTGAAAGTGTGATGCTCACGCGCGGGGACTTCCTTAATGTGCTCTTGTTGGTGGTGTTGGTCTTGGTGGTCTGGCAGGGCCTCAATTACGTGTGGTCACGCCCCGATCCGCGCACCTGGCAGATGTGGATCGGGATTGGGGGGCACGCTTTCGTAAGCACGGCGTTAACCGCCACTATTTTTGTTTTCTATCAAGATCGGCTGCGTTTCTTGGAAATGTTCCTCAAGACTCTGGCCGCCAGGGAAGCAGCGGCGCACCCTATCGCAGGGAAGTAAAAAGTTTTTTTATCGTGAATGAGGGATAAGTATGGCAATGAAAACGAATGGTAATGGGACGGTAAAGTACGACGCTTCGGCCATTCAGGTATTGGAGGGATTAGAAGCAGTGCGCCGCCGCCCGGGGATGTACGTCGGCGGCACAGATGTGCGCGCGCTGCATCATCTGGTCTATGAGGTAGTGGATAACTCGATTGACGAGGCCCTGGCCGGCGTATGTAATCACATCCGCGTGGTCATCGAAGAGGATCGCACAGTGTCGGTCACGGATAACGGGCGCGGTATCCCAGTTGGAATCCACCCCGAAAAGGGCGTTTCAGCGCTGCAACTGGTGTTGACCACCCTCCACGCTGGCGGCAAATTCGGCAACGGCGCCTACAAAGTCTCCGGCGGCTTGCATGGCGTCGGCGTCTCCGCGGTCAACGCCCTTTCGGAATGGATGGAAGTCACGGTCAAATCGGATGATGGTCTGATCTACCGCCAACGGTACGAACGCGGCATCCCGGTAACTGACGTAGAGGCCATCGGCATGGGCGACATGAAGGACACCGGCACCACCGTCAAGTTCCTGTACGACGATACCCTGTTCAAAGACGTAGACTACAGCTTCGACACCCTGGCGCAACGCTTCCGCGAAATGGCCTTTGTGACGCGGGGCGTCACCATTGACTTAATTGACCGGCGCACCCAAGCCTTGCCGCGCCGTATGACATTCTACTTTGAGGGCGGGATTCTGTCATTTGTGAAGTACCTGAACCGTATGCGCAAGCCCCTCCATGAGCCGGTCTACGTAGAAAGAGAAACGGAGGGCGTTGTCGTCGAAGTGGCGTTGCAATATGCGGATTACTTTACCGACACAGTGATGACCTTTGCCAACACCATCAACACCATTGATGGCGGCACACACCTCACCGGCTTCCGCTCCGCGCTCACACGCACCATCAATGATGTGGGCCGGAAACTGTCTGTCCTGAAAGATAGCGATCCCAACCTGACCGGCGACGACGTGCGGGAGGGTCTGACAGCCATCATCAGTGTCAAAGTGCCCGATCCGCAATTTGAGAGCCAGACCAAAGTGAAGCTGATGAACCCGGAAGTGCGCTTTGCGGTCGAAGCGGCGGTGGGAGATGCCGTGGCGGAATTCTTTGAAACAGACTCCCGCGCCGCGCGGCGTATCGTGGACAAGGGGCTAACGGCGTCGAAGGCGCGCGCCGCAGCGCGTCAAGCGCGTGACCTGGTCATCCGCAAGAGCGTGCTGGAAAGCCTGACGCTGCCCGGCAAGCTGGCCGACTGTTCCAGCCGCGATCCATCCAACAGCGAGTTGTTCATCGTCGAGGGTGATAGCGCCGGCGGCAGCGCCAAACAGGGCCGCGACCGCCACTTCCAGGCGATCCTGCCCCTGCGAGGTAAAATCCTCAACACCGAGCGCGCCGGATTGCATAAAATTCTCAGCAACAAAGAAGTGCAGGCCATCATCTCCGCGTTGGGGTGCGGTGTGGGGGATCAGTTCGATCTGACCAAGCTCCGCTACAATCGCGTGATTATCATGACCGATGCGGACGTGGACGGGGCGCACATCACCACGCTGCTCCTGACATTCTTCTTCCGCTATATGCAGGCGCTGATTGACGAAGGGCATCTCTACATCGCGCAGCCGCCGCTCTACCTGATCAAATCGGCCAAAGACGCGCGCTATGCCTACACCGAGGCCGAACTTCAGGGGGTGTTGAAAGAACTGGACGGGCGCAAGGTCTCCTTGCAGCGTTACAAGGGGCTGGGGGAAATGAATCCGCAGCAGTTGTGGGACACAACAATGGATCCGGGGCAGCGCACGCTGGTGCAAGTCACCATCGAGGACGCCGCCGAAGCGGACAACGTCTTCAGCATGTTGATGGGCAGCGAAGTCCCACCCCGCCGCAAATTCATCCAGAGTCACGCGCGCGAAGTGCAAAACCTGGACATATAAAACTGTCAAAACAAGCGCAGGCTCCGATATAATCGGAGTCTGCGTTTGTTTTTTAAAACGTGAAACGTAAAACGTAAGGCTTTTACAGTGCAATCATCACGTTTCACGTTTTACGTTTTACGCATCAAACTTCCCGCGGATCGGTGATCACACCCCTCAGCGCCGACGCCGCCACCGTCGCGGGGCTGCCCAGGTAGGTGAAGGCAGCTTTCGATCCCATCCGCCCTTTGAAGTTGCGGTTGGCCGTCGAGATCGTCACCTCGCCGGGGGCCATGCAGCCCTCGTGCGCGCCAAGGCAGGGGCCGCAGCCGGGGTTGAGCAACGTCGCGCCCGCCGCCACCAGCGCGGCGATGACGCCGCGCGCGATAGCTTCCAGCAGAATCGAGCGAGAGGCCGGCAGCACCAGCAGCCGCACGCCCGGCGCGATGTGCTTCCCCCGCAAAATTTCCGCCGCCGCTTCCAAATCTTCCAGCCGCCCGTTGGTACACGTCCCGATGAGCGCCTGATCAATCTTCACGCCCGTCACCTCGTCCACCGGCGCGACATTGTCCACTGTATGCGGCTGCGCCACCTGCGGCGCAAGCGTACTCACATCATACTCGATGAGGCGGGCATAGACGGCATCCGCATCCGCTCTCACCCCCTCACCCCCTCTCCCCCTCTCCCTCTCTCCCCCTCGCCCTTCCAGCCACGCCCACGTCGTCTCGTCCGGCGCCACCACCGCGTTCTTCGCGCCCATCTCGGCGGCCATGTTGCACAGCACCATCCGCCCGGCGACGCTCATCGCGCGGATGGCTTCGCCCGCAAACTCAACGGAGCAATAGTCCGCCCCATCCGCCCCCAGATTGCCGATGAGCTTCAAAATCACGTCTTTGGCGGAGACGCGCGGCGGCAGCGCGCCGTGGAGGACGATGCGCAGTGTCTCCGGGACGCGCAGCCAGATCGCGCCGGTCGCCATCACGGCGGCGGCCTCCGTGCGCCCAATGCCGGCCGCAAACGCGCCGAACGCGCCCGCCGTCGGCGTATGGGAGTCGCTGCCGACGATCACCGCGCCGGGCCAGGCGTGTCCTTTTTCCGGCAAGACCTGGTGGCAGATGCCCTCGCCGATGTCGTAGAACGCCGTGATCCCCTGCTCGGCGACGAAGGCGCGGGTCGCCTTGTGGCTGGCGGCATAGGTCTCGTTGGCCGCCGGGGTGACGTGATCGAGGACGATGACGTGCATGGCCGGGTCGGCCACCCGCGTCACGCCGATTTCGCGGAATTTACTGGCGATGTCCGCCGTGTTGTCGTGGGTGAGCAACTTATCAGGCCGCACCGTCACAATCTGCCCCGGCACGACGCTTTCCAGCCCGGCCTTGCGGGCCAATACTTTTTCAGCAAAGGTCATTCCCATAGGTTCACTCCAAGCAGATTTCAGAATGGTGAAACGTTTGAACGTTAACACATTCAAACGTTGGAAACATCATCCCCGCACCCAGTAGAGGATGGCGACGATGACGCCGATGCCCACCACGATCCAGCGCAGCGTCTGCGGGGGGATGCGGCTTGCCAGTTTCCCGCCGAGCGTGCCGCCGAGCCAGGCGCCCACGGCCATCACCAGCGCCACCGACCACACCACCTGCCCGGAGAAGACGAAGAAGATCGCGGCGGCGATGTTGGTGCTGAAGGCGACAGCCTGTTTGAGGGCGTTGAGGCGGGTGAGCGAGTCGTCCAGCACAAGGCCCAGCACCGCCAGCACGATCACACTCAGCCCCGCGCCGAAGTAGCCGCCGTAGATCGCGGCCAGGGCGATGGGGAGGGCGGCCCAACTTTCCGCGCGCGGGCGCGCGCCGGACTGCGCCGAGCGCCTGGTGAGCCAGGCGCGCAACGGTGTCTGCGCCGCCAGCAACCCCGCCGCCAGCAAAATCAGAAACGGCACGAGGGAGCGAAAGAGTTTCTCGCCGGTGTTCAGGAGCAGGATGCCGCCGATGATCCCCCCGACGACGGCCGCCGGTACGACAAACCACAGGCGGCGCTTCTGCTCGCGCAAATCCGCAGATTGCGCGAAGGTCGCGCCGAGATACCCGGGGCAGAGCGCGACCGTGTTGGTCACGTTGGACGCAATCGCCGGCACGCCCAGGGCGACGAGCACAGGAAACGTGATCAACGTCCCGCCCCCGGCCAGCGCGTTGACCAATCCGGCAGCCAGCGCCGCCAACGCCACAAGAAGCCAGTCAAATCCATTCAGCATGATGCTATCCTTTGCGAGAAAGCGGATCAGCGGATCAGCGGATCAGCGGATCGGCGGATCGGCGGATCAGTGGATCAGCGAGATAGGAAATAGGAGATAGAAGGAGTGCATACCTTGTCACCGTGTCTCCCTCTCTCCCCCTCTCCCCCTCTCCCCGTCTCCCCGTCTACTGTCTACCGTCTACCGTCTACCGCCATACGCAAACAAGTCGCCGGCCTGGTAAATGTCCATCTGCACCTGTGAGAAGGGCTGTCCGGCATAGCGGGTTGCGCCGTTGCGGCGGAGTTCGCCAGTGACGAAGTCCACTTGCAGAGTGTCGCCGTTCTGAAAATCCGCGGCGCAGCGGGTGAGGTCGGGGAGGCTGAGAATCGGCAGGCCGCTGTTGATGGCATTGCGCTTGTAGATCGCGCCGAAGCTCTCAGCGATGAGCGCGCCAACGCCGAGCGCGCGGAAACAGTCCACCGCCTGCTGCCGCGACGATCCGGCCCCGAAATTCTTGCCGGCCATCACCAGATCGCCAGGCTCCGCGCGGCCGGCGAAATCCTCCCACCCTCGCAAATTGTCGAGGGCGTACTGCCCCATCTGCGCTACGTCGGTAATGTGCAGGTAGCGGTTATGGAAAATCATATCGGTGTCAATGTCGTCGTATAGTTGGCCTGCCGGGTTGCGTAAGACCCACAGGCGTCCGGTGATTTGAGTGGGTTTCATCTTTCTACTTCCAGAATCAGATCCATTGCAGAATGGCGCCAAAAACGATCAGGCAGAGAACGTCAAATCCCAAAATGCTGCCCACAGTGATGGCTTTGGCCTTGATGGTTTTCATATCGTGAACCCAGTAGGACACTGCGAAGAAGTGGAAATAGCCGATCAGGAAAATCAGCCACGGCGCGCGGGCGCTCCACCAGGCGTGTTCCCAGGTCAGCGCGTTGACCGCGTTGAGCAGAACCTCGATGAAGACGCAGAAGATCGCGTTGGCGATGGCGAAGAACAGCCGGTTGGGGAGGCCCAAAATCCTCATCTGTTTGTCTCTGGGCAGCATTTTGCCAAAAGTGACGCCGGCGACGGCAAACATGAAGCAGATTTCAATGTTCAGGCCGATGAGCAGCAGGTACGCCGTCTTACCCGGCGCGCCCCACACCGGCGCGCGGCCGTTGAAGTGGAAAAACAGGGCGTTCCAGATTTCGTTGAACCAATCCATCCCCCAGAACGCCAGCCCGGCGAAGACCAGGTCCCAGTTGCGGCGCTCGATCTCCGTCGCATAGACGTAGACGACGAACGCAAACAGGGGGATGACATACCATTGAAACTGGCCCCCATCGCGTAAAATCTTCAAGGCTTGTTGTGCGAATTCGGTTGGCATAATTCCTCCTCAAAGAATAACAGGATCACAGAATGCGCGGATCAAAAATCCGTTTCAATCCGTTCAATCCGTTGACATAGAACAATGAAAAGTCATCGGGGTACGGTGATTTCTCCTTTGAGCGCGCACCACGCCGCTGTGACCGGGCTGGCGAGGTAGGTTTCGCCCGCGCCCTGCTTGCCGGGAAAGTTGCGGTTGCTGGTGCTGACCTGAACTTCGCCCTTGCCCGTCATCCCCAGGTGACCGGACGCGCAGCCGCCGCAGCCGGGGTTGCTGATGATGAAGCCGGCATCGAACAGGGTTTGCAGCACGCCCGATGTGAGCATCTGCGCGTAAACCCGGCGGGTGGCCGGCACCACCGTCGCCATCACGTGCGGCGCGACGCGCTGCCCGCGCACAATCTCCGCGACGGCGGCAAAGTCCTCGAAGCGGCCGTTGGTGCAGGAGCCGAAGAACACGCTGTCAATGCGCCGCCCCGCCGCCTCGCGCACCGGCACGACATTGGCCGGACTCGGCGGGCACGCGATGAGCGGCTCAAGATCGGTGAGGTCAATGGTGACAGTTTCGACATAGTCAGCGTCGGCGTCAGGGAGTAGGGAGGTGGGAGGTGGGAGGTGGGAGGTGGGAGTAGAGACTCGCTGCTCCGCTGCTCCGCTTTTTCGCTGATCCGCTGATTCGCTTTCTCGCTGCTCCGCTGATCCGCTAATGGGAAACCCGATGATCCCGCCCATCTCCGTGACCTGGCTCGCCAGGGTGATGCAACCGGCGAGGTCGAGAGCGTCAATGGCGGGGCCGCAGAATTCGATGGCGCGGCCCAGCGCGCCGTTGGAGCCGAGGACGCGCAGCACGGCCAGCGTCAGGTCGCGGGCGGTGCAGGGATAACGTGGCGCACCTTTGAGGATGACCTTCATCGTCGGCGGGACTTCAAACCAGGTGCGCCCGGTTTTGAAGGCGAAGGCGATGTCCTGATCGCCCATCCCCTGCCCGAACGCGCCCACCGCGCCGAGGATGTTGAGGTGGCTGTCGGTGCCAACGAAGGTGACGCCGGGGCCGACCAGCCCCTCCTCGATGGCGACGTGGGAGCCGATGCCCGCGTTCACGTCGAAAACGCGCACCCCCTGCGTCCGCGCCCACTCGCGGCAAAGCTGCTGGTTGTTGGCGTAGGGGATGTTGCTGGCCGGCGCGACGAGATCGAAGGTGAAGAACGTCCGGGCAGCGTCGGCCACCGGCACATCGCCGTAATGCGCGCGGTAGTTCTTGACGACGTTGGGACCGCCGAAATCGCGGGCGGTCCGCACATCCAGGTCAAGCCAGATGATGTCGCCGGGATTGACCGACGCGCCTGGCGCGGTGTGCGCGGCGAAGATTTTCTGGATGAGGGTTTGGCCGGGCATAAGTATCCCTCAATGCGCCGGCGCCAGGTACAGCAGCACGGCGAAGTAATGGCACAGGCTGCCGGCCAGCACGAAGAGATGCCAGATGCCGTGCATGTAGGGGACTTTCTTCATGGCGTAGAAGATCACGCCGATGGTGTAGGCCGCGCCGCCCGCCGCCAGCCAGATCAGGCCCCCCACGGGGATATTGTCGAGCAAGGATTTGAGGATCAGCACACTCAACCAGCCCATCAAAATGTACATCAACACCGAGGCTTTCTGTTGACGATGCATGAACAGCAATTTGAGGCTCACACCCAGAATCGCCAGTCCCCAAATGATGATGAGGAACGTCCAGCCCCACGCGCCCTGCACGCCGAGCAGCAGAAACGGCGTGTACGTCCCGGCGATGAGCAGGAAAATCGCGGCGTGGTCAATCACTTTGAGAACTCGCTTCGCCTGCGGCTGCTGGATGCTGTGATAGAGGGTCGAGGCCAGATACAGCACGATCAACGAGCCGCCGTAGATGCTGAAGCTCACCACCTGCGTCACGTTGCCGTACAGGACGGCCAGCACCACCAGCAGCGTCAACCCGGCCACGCTCAACCCTGCGCCGATCCCATGCGTGACGCCGTTCATGATCTCTTCGCCAATGGAGTAAAGATGGGTCAACGTGCGATCTTTTAGTTCTTTGAATTGTTCGGATGTCATAGAATCCTCCTTATTGTGGAATATATCCGCAGCCCTCACACACATACGGATGCGAACAGCAGCCGACCACGGTATAACCGTACACCAAAGTATGTTCCTGCCCCTCGAACGCGCCGCACAGACGGCACTGCCGCCGCCAACAATGCGTGGCGTCCGCGCCCAGGTCTACCCACTGATGCGCGCACGCCGCCGGCGCTGCGCCCGACTCGCGCTCAGCCAATTCTGGCTTCAAGGGACTTCCCTGGCGCCAGCCGCAAGATGGCGTGGAAGCTGATGAAATCGGCGTGATTCACAATTGTCGCCTCGGTGGTGCGCTTCACCTTGTCGCCCTCTTCAGCATGCGCGGCGATGATGTGCTGCACGGTCACCGGCAGCCCGCACCGCGCGGCCAGTTCCACGCCGGTGAAGGGGTGGCGCAACAGTTTTCCGGCCGGCGTCTGGACGAAGACGCCCGGTTCGCGCTCCTCGTACTCCACCAACTTGCCCACATCCCGCAGGATGCCGCCAGAGATGAGCACGTCCCTATCCACCGGCACGCGGTCGCCGTAGATGGCGGCGAAGACTTCGGCGGCTTTGATGGCGATTTGCGCGACGGCCCGCGTGTGCTCGACGAAGTTCACCGGGCACGGGTTGATGAGCAGCGTGAACGGCATCCGTTGCAGGCTCTCCAACGTCCACCCGCCTTCCTGCATCGCCAGCTCCCACGTCTGGAGTGTTTTAGCGCGCAAGTCGGCATTTTGAATGAGATTGAACTCTGGGATCAGGGTCAAGAGTACATCCTGAGTCATAGCGCCTCCGATGATTGGGGGTCTGGCAACGCCCCGGCGATCAGCGTCGCCAATTGATCCATTCCAGCAGGTTTGGGTAACCAGCCGGCAAAGATACCCGGCCCCTCAAGATTCCACAACTCCTGTAATTCTTCTTCCAGGGGATGACCGGTTAGCAACACAATTTTACCGCGCCAGCGTCGTTGCTGGAGGTCGCGCAGCAAGGCAATTCCCCCCATCACCGGCATAACAACATCGCTGAGAATCACCTGGATGGGTTGGGATGGGGATTGCTGTTCCAAACGTTCTAGCGCTTGCTGTCCGTTTTCGGCGGTTAGCACGGTATAGTGAATCGTTTCCAGGTAATCCACCAGAGCCGCTCGCGTCGTCGCATTGTCCTCCACCACCAAAACTGTTTCGCCATTGCCCATAGGGAGTTCGCGGGCATCTTCCACAAAAGCAAGGGGGCGTTCTACGAGCAGCTCCGGCAAATAAATGTAAAACGCCGTCCCACGATTGAGTTGCGTCTGAAGATCAATGTAGCCATCATGAGCGCTCACAATCCCATAGACTTGCGCCAACCCCAGGCCGGTGCCTTTGCCGGGCGCCTTGGTCGTGAAAAAGGGTTCAAAGAGGTGAGCCAGCACGTCTGGCTCCATCCCCGCCCCCGTATCGGACACCTTGATCTGCACCCATTCACCTTCCGACAGTTCCGGCAGCGGCGGCGTAGTCTCAGGCGTCACCACCACCCGCTGCACTGCGAAGCACAAATCGCCGCCTGCCGGCATCGCGTCCCGCGCATTGACTGCCAAATTGACGAAGACCTGCCGCAACCGCGCCGGGTCGCCTTTGATGATGTATTCCCCTGGCGCTGCCTGTAACGTGATACGGATATTTTCCGGCAGGGTGCGTTCCAGCAGTCTGATTTGCTCTTTCAGGAGCGTTATCAGTTCGAGCGGATGGCGTTCCATCACCGAACGTCGTCCAAAATCCAATATTTGCTGGATCAATTCGGTAGCGTAGAGCGCCTGTTGGTTGATGATGGTCAGCCGTTCCTGGTTGCGGGCGGACAAATTTGGCGTGCGTGAAGCCATTTGCGCGTACAGGGTGATAGATGCCATAATATTGTTGAAATCGTGGGCAATACCGGCCGCCAATTGTCCCACGGCCGCCAGCCGTTCTTGCTGCTGCGCACGGCGTTCCATTTCATATTGCTGGGTCATATCGCGGATCACGACAACCCAGCCATCGCCCGGCAGAGCCGAAGACCCAGACGGCGCAGTAGCCCCGCTGATGGCACGCGCTTTGACCTGAAAGCTGCGGCTGTTTACTACGATCTCATGCCACAACCCCTTGGGTAGGGGCGCCAACAATTCCGCCAACGGGCGGCTTGCCAGATGCGCCAACACATCCCCAATCTCCGACGCCGCCAGGCTCTGCAAATCTCTTTGTCCCAAGGGATTTGCCAAAATGACTCGACATTGCGCATCCAACAATAACACGCCTTCTGGTACAGTGTCAATAATCTGTTGAAGGCGCTGCGCTTGCTCCTGGATGTTTGCCAGCAATCCCTTTGCGAAGTCCCGTTCCTGACGCAGCGCCGCCTGGGTGAGGCGCAGTTCATTTTTCAGGCGAATCCGTTCCTGCGCGTGGTGTAAGGCTGTATTTAAAGCCGTTCCATCTACTGGCTTGGGGACAAAGTCCGACGCCCCGGCGCGCAGCGCCTCGATAGCAACTTCCATACTACCGTGCCCGGTAATGAAGATGACCTCGGCATCGGCGGATTGCTCACGGATGTGATGTAAAAGCGCAAAACCGTCCATCGGTGACATGCGCACATCGGTCAGCACAATATCGGGGTGTTCCTGGCGAAAGAGTTGTAAAGCGGCCTCTCCGTTATCCGCGGTGAACACCGTGTGTCCATCCAGGCGCAGATAGCGACTCAAGGTTTGCAAAATACGCAGATCATCATCCACCACTAAAATTCGCGCATCCATCAAGGTCTTCTCCGTACAGGCTCCCCGTGATTCCATATCGCCCACCAACCCGGCCATTACGTTAGATTATAGTATCTGAATGAGCAAGGGCAATTACATAAAAATTGCCGCGGGGATTTTATGGCGTATATTGTTATGCAAAAAACATATCGTCGCGCGAATAGCAGAATTTATTGAATTTCGAGGAAAAAATAAATACCAGGGAATACAAATTCAGAGACCCTGATAGGAGAGGAAACTTGTCCACAGAAATTAACCACACAGCCGTGGGACATAAGAGCAGCGGAGGGTCAAAGCCCCCCGCTGCTTTATCTCTTATGACGGCGCTGCTGCCGGATCGAGCCAGGCAACGCCTCAGTTAAAAAAACGGTTATTTTTTCAGCGCATTAATCTGGGTCATCAAGCGTGACTTCAGGCGCGCCGCCTTGCGGTGGTGAATGACGTTTTTCTTGGCGGCCTTGTCAAGTTGGCTCGCAGCGCGCGGCATCAAAGTTTTTGCCTGCTCCGCATTGCCATCGGCAATCGCCTGGCGCACCATCTTGAGAGCGCCGCGCATTTGACCTAACACATAACGATTGCGCAACCACTTACGATATGAACTGCGAATTTCTTTTTTGGCCGAACTGGTATTTGCCACTTGCTCCTCCCAAAACAATTACATCAATTACGAACTGTGAGTATACCTGATATTCGTTTTTTGTCCAGTAACCCACAGCATTACGCTAATCCAACTTGTTTTCCAATGAAAAAGCAGTTACAATAAAGAAGTGTAGCAAAAACGCCCTCTAACACTATCAGCTAAAATTCAAACAATTTACTGTTGGCCTAGTATAATTTTTCAAGTTTTTTACAAATCAAACCTCACTATCATTATTATTTTTGGGAAACCCTATTATGGAAGAGAGTTTTGTAGATTTAGCAATACGCATATTCCCTTTGCAAGAAGCGGGCTATCCAGTTGAAATCACGCTCGGCCGCAATCAGGTCTTCCCACGCGGCTACGCTCCCCCTGCGTTGGCCGATTGGCAGCCTGAAGCCGATACGGCTGGTCGCCAGCTCTGGGAATTGTTGGTCGCCGACCCGGCCGTACGCGATGCTTGGGTCGCGGCGCGCGGTCAGGCGACCGCGCGCCGCATCCGACTGTGGCTGGATCAAGATGCGCCAGAATTGCACCCCTTGCGCTGGGAATGTCTACAGGATGACGCGACGCCGCTGGCGGCCAATGCCGCCACGCCATTCTCCCGCTATCTGCCGGTGCAACTTCCCTGGCGCGGCGCGGTGGAAGGCGACACACTGCGTGTCCTGGTCGCCATCGCCAACCCCAGCGACTTGCAAGCCAAGTACAATCTGCCGGCGCTGGATGTAGCCCAGGAAAAATCCACGCTCACCGAAATCACCGCCTCTAGTAACATTGACAGTAAGGCGCAGAATCGCGCCAGCTATCGGTTGGAAGTCACCTTTTTGGAACCGCCTATCACATTGCCCCGCCTGGAAGAGGCTCTGCGCGAAGGATACCACATCTTCCACTACATCGGCCATGGCGCGTTTAACACCCGTCGCCAGCAAGCGGTGTTGTTTATGGAAGATGACGCCGGCGCCACCCTGCCGGTGCGCGACGACGAACTGGCGCAAATGTTTGCGCGGCAGGATGTTCGCCCACACTTAATCTTCCTGACTGCGTGCCAGGGCGCAGTGCGCGCGACGGGGGATGCGTTCATCGGGCTGGCGCCCAAACTCATCCAGGTGGGCGTCCCGGCCGTCGTGGCGATGCAGGATTTTATCAGCATCGAGACGGCGCGGATGTTCAACACTCAATTTTACCAACTCGTCACAATAGAGCCGGTGGACAAGGCGCTCAACCAGGCGCGCAGCATCCTGGCGTCGGCGCGGCGCAGCGATGTGGCCGTGCCGGTGTTGCTGACGCGCCTTGAGGCCAATTACCTGTGGAATGACGCCGCTGACACGCGCGGCAAGACCGATGGCGAGCCGCGTGTGTTCTGGAAGGGCCTGATCAACTATATCCAGCGTGGCAAGTGTACGCCGATTATTGGCCCCCGCGTGCGCGACCGCTGGACGCCCCCCCCTACCCAGTTGGCGCAGAATTGGGCGAAAGAGCACGACTACCCCTTTACGGACACCACTAACCCCGCCGGCATCGCGCAGTATATGGCGACTAGCGGCGGGATAGATTTTGCGCGCAGTGAGTTGTTAAAAGATTTGTACGCCGCACTCAAAGCGCGCATCCCCGAAGAACTGCGTCCGCGCGTGATGCCCAAAACGCTAAGTGCTCTGGTGGACGCCATCGGCTGGCAAAACATGGCGGCCGGCGATCCCAATGACCCCCATACCGTGCTGGCAAATTTGAACCTGCCCCTGTATTTGACCACCAACTTCGACAATTTCCTCACCGCGGCCCTGACCGCCCAAGGCAAAAAACCAGTGCGCGAAGTCTGCCGCTGGAACGATATGCTGGATAACCTGTTGCCTCCCTCGGTGTTCGACGAGCGCCCGGACTTTGAGCCGACGCCGGAAGAACCGCTGGTCTATCACTTGCTAGGGTATGACATCGAACCGGACTCGTTAGTGCTGACCGAAGATGATCACCTGGACTATCTGGCGCAGGTTTCGGCGGCGCCAGAGCGTATCCATCCCTGCATCCGCGCCGCGTTGGCGAACACCTCATTGATGTTTCTCGGCCATGATCACAGCGATTGGGCCTTCCGCGTCATCATGCGCGGGCTGCTGGCGCCCATGCAACAGCGGCGCAAGTTTAAACATGTGGGCGTGCAGTTGCAACCGGCGGATGTAGCGGGCGAGGACATGCCGGATGTTTGCCAATTCTTCAAAAGTTATTTCCAGCAAGCAGACACTAACGTTTTCTTGGGCACGGCGCTCCAATTTGTGGCCGAGCTGCGGGAATGGTGGGAGGCAGCACAGCTATGAAAGACAATCCCTACGTTGGGCCGCGCCCTTATGAGCGCCGCCATCAACAGAATTTCTACGGGCGCACCCGCGAGGCGCGTGATTTATTGGCGTTGATTATGGCCGAACGGGTGGTGGTGCTGTATGCTCCCTCGGGGGCCGGCAAAACCTCGTTGCTCAATGCCAAAGTGATCCCCGCGCTAGAGGACGAAGAGTTTGTGGTGTTGCCCTCGGCGCGCGTCGGCAGCAGCCCTCCACCCGAAATCCCCCTGGAACAAGTATCTAATGTATTTATGTACAGCGTGTTGCTTTCATTGATGGGCGAACAGACCGCGCCGGACGCCTTGACGACGCATACCCTGACTTCTTTCTTGCAGCAATATTATCCCGAACCGGAAGAAACCGAGGAAAGCGCCCCGCTGCTGTTGATCTTGGATCAGTTTGAGGAACTGTTCACCGCCCACCGGGCGCGCTGGCAAGACGCGCAGGATTTCTTCGCTCAGGTGAGCGCGGCCCTGGAGGCCATCCCGCGCCTGGGTATTCTCTTCTCGATGCGCGAAGATTTCCTGGCTGAACTGGACCCCTACGTCGCCCTCTTGCCGCGTCGCCTGCGCGCCCGCTTCCGGCTAACGTTGCTCAGCCCCGAGGGCGCGCTGGAAGCTATCGTCAAGCCGGCTGCCAATCGGGGCATCGCTTTTGCGCCCGCCGCTGGCGATCAACCAGGGGCCGCGGAATGGCTGCGGGATGAACTGCGGCGCGTGAATATCCAACGGCAGGTGGGCGCTGAAACGGTCGCGGATGTTATCCTGGGGCCGTCCATTGAGCCGGTGCAGTTGCAGGTGGCCTGCAATCAATTATGGGAAAATCTACCCGATCAGCCCGACCAAGTCATTGACCTTCAGGAGGCGCAGAACCACGGCGACGTAACCCGCGCCTTAGGGGATTTCTACGAGAGCGCCCTGCAAGAAACCGCCCAACAGACCGGGGTCTCTGAACGCGCATTGCGGCGGTGGTTTAGCGAACAACTGCTCACACCGATGCAGACGCGCGGCATGGCGATGCGCGGCCCACACGAAACGGCCGGCTTGCCCAACGCCGCCGTGGACGTGCTGCAACACAGGCACCTCATCCGCCCGGAGATGCGGGCGGGCGCGCGCTGGTATGAGCTGGCGCATGATCGCCTGATTGCCCCAATCCTGCACTCCAATCGGGCGTGGGAGGCGACCCGTCAGACGCCGCTGCGCGTAGCCGCCAAACGCTGGTCGGAGAGTAAACTCCCGGCGCTGCTCTATCGGGACGACGCGCTCAAACAGGCGCGGGCCTGGGCTGCGCAGCATCCCGACGAGGTCGAGCCGTATGAGCAAGAGTTCATCACTGTCAGCCAGGGCGCCGAGCAACGCCGCAAGTGGGCGCGGCGCGCGCTGGTTTCGGCGGCGGCTGTCGGCATCATCACTTTGTGTATCGTCGCGGCCCTGGCCTGGAGCGCCGCGCGCAACGGCCTGCGCGCCTATTCCAAAGAACTGGCCGCCGAATCCCAATATTGGGCGCAACTTGACCAGGACGCCGCGCTGGAATTGGCCTACGAAGCTATCCAACAAAATGAGGCCCCACGTCTGCTGACGTTTTGGACGCCTATCTTGGGAGAGATTGACTATACCGAGGCTGAGATCGCGCTGCGCCAGGCATTGACGGATTTTTACCCCTCCGCCATCTATGAGGACATCGCCAGCCGGCAGGAAGTCAGCAGCATGGTCTATGGCGCAGACGGCCGCTACGTCTACGCCGGCCTTTCTAACGGGAAGATTTGGGTCTGGGAGCAAGCGACAGAGCAGACGCGCTACCTCCCGGCCATGAGCGCTGTGCGCGTGCTGGTCAATCATCCCTCCTTGCCCATCATCGCCGTCGCTGGCGACGACAGTAAAAACGGTCTCATTCGTATCTTCAACAGCGCCACCGAAGCCTGGGAAGCGGAACTGCGTGTCGCCACACCGGAAGGCATGTTTGAGGAGATCTATGCCCTGGCGTACAGCCCCGAGGGGCGTTACCTGGCGGCGGCAGGCGATTATGGCGCTAAATTCCGCGATGCGGATGGCCTGTCCAACGCCGGGATGCTGCGCATCTGGAACCTGGAGCGACAAGAATCGTTCGTCGTCCCCGCGCCGCATCAAAAGCGCGTGACGGGAATATCCTTCAGCAACAATGGACGGTATCTGGTCTCATCCTCCAATGATGGGTTGGTCCGCCTGTGGGAACTCTCTGACGACGGCGCGAGGCTGACGCTGCACCCCTTCATCACATTGACGGCGCATACCGGGCCGGTGCTGGATGTCAAATTCAGCCCCACCGACCCGACGCTGTTTGCCTCCGCTTCCGCCGACAAAACTATCCGCTTGTGGCGGATAGACCTGACGCATGCGGCGGAGCCGGTCAAGGCCGTAGTCACGCTGCTCGGCCACACGCGCGAAGTCAAGGCGTTGGCGTTCTCCGCCACTGGAGACTATCTGCTCTCCGGCTCGCGCGACGCCACCGCCCTCTTGTGGGACGTGCGGGCGCTCAGCCCCAATGCGATCCTGCGCTTCACCGGGCACACCAATGTGGTGCAAGGCGTCGCCTTTGCCCCCGACGGGACGACCATTGCCACCGGCGACGGCTCCGGCAACGTGCGCTTATGGGATCGGGATTTCCTGCGCCGGGAGCGCCTCTCGACGCTGGTGGGGCAGAATGACCGGGGACGCGGGCTGGCCTATACGCCGGATGGCAAGTATTTGGTTTCGGGCGACAATACCGGCGGGGGCTTGATATGGGACGTGGCCGCCGGAGACATCGCGCGGCAATTGCCGCCGGTGGGCGGGAAAATGTGGAATCTGACTGTCAGCCATGACAGCAAGTATGCGGTGACGTGTACCGACGACGGCAACGCCTACGTGTGGGAGATTGCCACCGGGACGCAAGTTGCCAAGTTAGAAGAGGGGCATAGGGCCGGCGTCGAGCAGGCGGCCTTCAGCCCGGACGACCGCTATCTCGTCACCGGCGCGGACGATCAGCGGGTGCTGGTCTGGGATGCGACGACCTGGCAGCAAGTGGCCGAACTCACCGTGCCCGGCCTCAGCAAGCCTGGCGAAATCTGGGGAGCGCTGGAATACAGCCCCGATGGACGGTGGATCGCGGCAGGCTATACCGGCGGGCGGTTGCAACTCTGGGCAGTGGATACGTCTGGCGGCGTCTTCAGGGCCGAGCCGTCCGTCTCCCTGCCTCACGCCCACACCGACCACATCATGACGGCTGACTTCAGCGCCAACAGCCAATACCTTGCCACCGGCGGCTGGGATGGGGTCGCGCGCATCTGGCGCGTTGCCCCATTGACGCTCACGTTGGTGGGGGAGCCGCTGGATCACACGGCCTACGTCTACTCGGTGGAATTCAGCCCGGATGACGCCTATCTGGCGACCGGCGCCCGCGACCAGCGCGTCCGCCTGTGGGACATGACCATGCTTCCCGACACGCCCGAAATCCCCGACGCCGTGCTTGCCGGGCACACCGACCTGATCTGGGCCGTGGCGTTCAGCCCGGACGGCAGCTATGTAGCAAGCAACTCGTGGGATCGCTCCATCCGGCGGTATCTGGTGGAGTTTAGTGATGTATGGAAAATGGCAGAAGCGTATTTGGAGGGGGAAAAATAGCAATGGCAGACCTTATCTACTTCAACGGCGTGCGATCAAACGGCGAATATGGCCTGAAGCCGCTTTCCGAGCAGGCTTTGGTGGATCACATTTTCGCGGGGCGCGATGCGGCGGAAAAGGTCGGGGAACGCCTACAAAAGCAGCTTGAGCGGAAGACGGTAGACCGGCTGCAAGACATCGTCATCAAGCTGGCGGTGCGTGGGTTGGCGCAGTTCCCTGACGCCGAAGGCGCTACGGAGGCTCCCCCCGCCACCCGCGATGCCTGGCTGGACGCGCTGGCCGGCGATATTGTGGCCGTACTCGTCGGCGAAACCAGCCGTAAATCCGGCATCACGCAGGAATTGGCCGCGCAACTCAAGCAGGCCCTGGAGGATACGCTGAGCCTGCTCGTCGCATATCTGGCGAAGGGGCAGGTCAAAGAACTGACCACGTTCCTGTTGAGTCCCGACCCCGACATGCAGACGGAATTCAAGGAAAAACTCAAGCGCGAGACGGATCAAACGCTGATTGCCATCGGCAAGGAAGCCCTGAACAACGACCGTATCGAGGCGCTTTCCCAGGCTGACGGCGTGACGCGCCAGGTGTGGATGGAAGAATTACTGGAAAAGTTGCTGAATCTCCAAACGCCCCTGCAAGCAATGACCGCGCTTTCGGATTTCAAGTACATCGTCACGACTCCCATCACCACCGTCAAGCTGGGTGAAAAGCTCGCCGCCATCGCGCCGGATAACGCCGCCTGGCAGGATGCCATCGCCCAAATCAACGCCGTCGTCGCCAAAGGCAGAAGCGCCGCGTGGCGCGATTTGATTGACCAAGCGTTGCGCGCCGCCCTGCAAGCCTTCTGCGCTCTCCCCGGCGCGAAGGCCGACTGGCCGGCCTTGCGGCAGGCGTTGGCCGCGTGGATTGACGAATTGCGCCGCGAAATCGGCCACCTGGGATTGATCGCCAGCCTGGATCCCCGCAAGCTCAACGAGGCCGGGTGGGGCGTCATTTTCCCGGCGCGGATGGCTCCGGCGCGGAAGAAGGCCATCCGGGAGGTATTGGAGCCGCTGCTGTGCCATCGCCTGATGCATGTAGATCTGGCGATCTATGGCGATACGGCCAAATACACCGATAAATCATTGGATGAAGTGCTCAAAGCCCGTGATGCGCAGGGTTTTAACCCCAAGTATCAGGAACATTTCAAGATTTACGAAGGCGGCAATGGCTATCGCCCCAACGACACAGCCCGCGCCTTCCTGAGCCGTCACGGCGCGCGCCCGGAAGACCCGGCCAACCCGGACCAGGTGCCGTACTATCTGCTGCTCGTCGGCACGCCGGAAGAAATCCCCTTCGAGTTTCAGTACCAGTTGGACGTGCAATATGCCGTCGGGCGGCTGGACTTCGACGACGTAGACGATTATCGCACCTACGCGAAGAACGTCATCGCCGCCGAGAACGACTCACCGCCCGCCCTGCCGCAGATGACCTTGTTCGGCGTGCAGAACCCCGGCGATCCGGCTACCGAATTAAGCACGAAGTATCTGATTCAACAGCTCCATGAAACCTTCGATAAGAAAACAAAGTCTCCGGAATGGATAGCGCGGGGTAATCCAACATTACAACTCACGCGTGTGGAAGCTGAGGAAGCCACGAAGAAAAAACTACTCGAAATCCTGACCACCACACCCCCGGCCTTGCTCTTTACCGCTTCGCACGGCCGGGAGTTTGACAGCGGCGATGCCGATCAGGTCAAGCAACAGGGCGCGTTGTTGTGCAGCGATTGGCCGGCCCCCACAACCCCGACAAGCGCATCCTGCCGGAGCACACCTTTTCAGGCGAAGATATCCTCAAAAATCGGGGCACCATCAACGCGCGCGGCATGATCGCCTTCTTCTTCGCCTGCTACGGCGCGGGCACGCCGCGTTACGATGAGTTCACCCATCAGGCGTTCAAAGAGAAAGGTCAGACGATTGCGGAGACACCCTTCGTCGCCGCGCTGCCCAAAGCCCTGCTCAGCGCGCCGCGCGGCGCGCTGGCCGTCATCGGCCACGTCGAGCGCGCCTGGGCGTTGTCGTTCATGTCAGATGCCCAGGCCGGCGCGCTGCCCGTATTCGAGAGTCTGGTGCAATCGCTGCTCACCGGCCTGCCCGTCGGCGCGGCGATGGAATACTTCAACGTGCGTTACGCGGCGCTCTCCACTGAACTAACCGTTGCCTACGATGCGAAGGAAGGCCTGCCACCCAGCGACCGCGAAATGGCGCAGCTGTGGACGAACAACAACGACGCGCGCGGGTATATTGTACTTGGCGATCCGGCGGTGCGCTTACGCCTTTTTTTATCCCCATAGGGGATGAGCAAAACTCAGAACCAGGAGGTAACCTTATGTTTGACTTCGGAACAGGAGAGGACATTCTCATCGAAGAATTCCAGGACGACCTAGTCTTCAACGGCGTCAACGGCGACACGGGCACTTATGGACAGGCGCCGATGTCTGCCGAGAAGCTGGCGCGGCTGATCCAGGGGAAACCTAGGCCCGAAGACTTTCCACAGAAAGACCCGGAGTTTGCCGCCAATTCAGCCCTTGAAATGGTGGCGCAAGGACTGGACGCCGGAAAGCGAGGGCGACTGCTATGGGCGCTGGCCGCGGCGCGGCTGGCAACGGGCGCCGCCTTGACCGACGAGCAGAAGGCGTACTTGGAAGCCGAAATTGCCGATTTGCAGGCACGCTTCCCGGCGGCGCTCTCGGCGGATGAACAAGGCGCGTTGCTGCGCTCTGCGGCAGAAGATCTGCTGGCGCAGGACGAGGACTACGAGGCGGATGACCTTCGCAAGCTGGACAAGGGCCAGAAAAAGTTCCTCAAAGAGCTGGTGGACGACGCCGCTCTGACCGAAGCCCAGCAGCACACCTTGCTGCGCTTCCTCATCCACCTGGAAGAAAACGCCGAAACGTCCGGCGCCCTCAAGGGTAAGCGCGCGGCCCCCTTCCCCACCAAAGAGGGCGTGGACGCGGCCCGCATTGAGCAGGCCGGGTGGGCCATTCTGTTCCCAGGGCGGATGTCGGCCAAGCAGAAGAACGCGATCAAAGACGCGCTCAAGCCCCTATTGGAATTGCGCAAAGCGCAGGCCGGCCCGCTATACCGCGAGTTTGAGGGCGCGAGCGGCTATCGCCCCGACGAGCGGCTCGACCAGTTCTTCAAACATCAAAACCCCGAAGTCAAACAAGGCCCCGCCGATCCGGCGCAGATGCCGTTCTACGTCCTGCTTATCGGCAGCCCGGAGGAAATCCCGTACAGCTTCCAATATCAATTGGACGTGATGCGCGCCGTCGGGCGGCTCGACTTCGGCGAGGATTACGCCGCCTATGCCGAGTACGCCCGCAACGTGGTGCTCGCTGAGACCGGTCAGGTCAAACTGCCGCGCCAGACGACGTTCTTCGGCGTCGCCAACCCCGGCGACAAGGCCACCCAACTCAGTTCCAAATACCTAATCCGCCCGCTGTTTGACGGCCTGCAAGACCCCGCGCCGGCCGGCGAGATCAAGCTGGAACACGAGTGGAAATTTGATAAATTTGTAGAGAAAGATGCCAATCACGCGCAGTTGGGGAAACTGCTGGGTGGCGATCCCAAGCTGACGCCCGCGCTGTTGCTGACTGCCAGTCACGGGATGGAATTCTCCCAGAAGGACCCCGACAAGCAACGGAAATATCAGGGCGCGATTCTATGCCAGGATTGGGACGGGCCGAGCGGCAAGCTGGAACGCGGCGATTATTTCGCCGGCGAAGACCTGCCCAAGGACGCCAACCTGCTCGGCATGGTGGCGATGTTCTTTGCCTGTTACGGCGGCGGCACGCCCAAGCTGGATCAGTTTGCGATGCAGGCGTTCAAGAAGCGCGAGGCGATTGCGCCAGAAGGCTTCGTCGCCGACCTCCCCAAGCAGATGCTGCGCCGGGGCGCGCTGGCCGTCATCGGTCACGTCGAGCGCGCGTGGGGCTACTCTTTCGTCACGCCCAACGGCAACCCCGATCAGCAAGCGTTCGTCACGGCGCTGCGCAAGCTGCTCAACGGCGATCCCGTTGGGCTGGCAACCGATCCCAGCTTCAACATGCGCTACGCCGATATGAGTTCCAACCTCAGCACAGTGATGGAAGAACTGCACTGGGATCCGAATCACATCGCCGCGCCGGAGTTGGCGCAACTATGGACGGCCAACAACGACGCGCGCAGCTACGTCATCATCGGCGACCCCGCCGTCCGCATCCCCTTTGCCAAAGGCAAAGACAAGCCCGCCGTGCGCCCGGCGTTGGATACGACGTTTGATTTGGACGCCTATCTCAAGAAGGAGTACAACTACGTCGCCGGAACCGGCAGCAGCCACGCCGCCGCGCCAACCGCCGGCGCCGCCGAAATGTCCGCCGCGCAAAACTTCGGCCTGTTTGATCGCAAAGACAAAGAGGGCGCGCCCGAAGGCGAGGCCGGCAAAGAAAGCGGCCCCCTCCAGGCCTTCCAAAAAATCGCCGCCGATCTCGCCGCCACAATCGGCGCAGCCGTCGAAGAGATCACCAGCCTGGAAGTGAACACCTACACCAGCAGCGATCTGGAAGGCGTGGTCTATGACGCCGGGGAGAAACGCTTCAAGGGGCAGATCAGGATGCGCGCCCGCACCTACATCTCCTTCGACGGCGACATGGAGGTCTGCCTGCCGGTGCGCGAGGACGGCAGCGTGGATCGGGAATTGTGGCAGATCCACTCGGATACGGTCAAGCAGGCGCAGATCAACCGCACCGAATTCCTCAAAACCGTGGCCGACCTGACCGCCCGTCTGGTGGGCAAGTAGACGCGATGACCACGGGCTACTCCGCGTTGCCGCCCGCCGACGACCCCTTCGGCCTGTTCGCGCCGGTGGGGGGGATGGTCTCGTTTGCGGTCGGCGCTGAGCACGCCGCCGTCGAGCGCGTCGTCCTGCCCGCGCGGGCCGATGCCGCCTGGGCGGAGTTGGCCGCAGCCCGGCGCGGCTTGCAACAGGGCGACGGGCAACTTGACCATGCCATCCGGCGCATGACCCAGGTGGAGGCGCGTTACCAACCGGGGCAAATTCAGATGGCATCTTTTGCCGCCTCCGACATGCCCGCGCCGGAACTAGACCTGTTGCACACGTTGGAGACCCTCGAAATGGCGGCGCCGGAGGAGTTGGCCCAACTATCCCGCGCGCAGGAAGACGATCTGACCCGATGGGAGGCGCTGGTGCAGCAGGCGCAGGACAAACTCGCCCATCCAGTGCAGGTGAAAACCCAACTTGGCGCGACGCTGGTGGGCTACACCTGGATGGAATGGTCGGGCGACTTCACCACTATCTTCGAGGATGAGGTGGATTCTGCCGACAAAGTCATCCACCACCAGGCCGTGGAGCTGGTGCTGGCGAAGATCATGGCCCGCCTGCGACTGGCGACGGTGATCACGAGCGGGGCCGCGCAACTCATCGTCAAATTGAGCGGGCCGCCCGGCACCCAAGTGTTCGTCGTCCCCGCCGTGCTGAAGTACATCCGGGACGTTTTGGCAATCTTGCGCGCGCAGCCCGATGCGCCGCAGTTCTAACTTTTAACTGATTCAGGAGGATACACAATGGCAGACCTAAAAGCAGCAGTGCAAAAATTTTCACAGGAATTGGCCGACAAACTACAGACCTTTATCAATGACGTGACGGTCCTGGAAGTGCGCACCTTCACGACGCCGCACGATCAGGTGAAGGTGTTGTTGGACGAGCGCCCCGACATCGGCGAAATCGCCACCAAGGGCA
>Ga0116144_10000813_pt1 | contig 40271 bp, 41 predicted proteins | sample AD_UKC035_MetaG_FD_89746 | JGI IMG/M metagenome (GOLD analysis project Ga0116144, IMG submission 89746) | Active sludge microbial communities of municipal wastewater-treating anaerobic digesters from USA - AD_UKC035_MetaG | ecosystem: Engineered > Bioreactor > Anaerobic > Digestate | place: USA...
AAAGGTCACCTCGGCGATCTGGCGCAACAGGATGGGCTGACCCTGGCTGGCGGTGAGCGCAAGGTTCTTTAGATCATCCAGGCGTGAGGTGCGCCCGAGGTTGCGGATCAGGTACTCCCGGCCGTTCAACTCCAGAAATCCACCCGAGGTGTTGGCAGAAAAGCCCTTGAGCGCCGCTTCGAGCTGATCGTGCGTGATGCCGAGCTCGGCCATGCGGGCCGTGTTCGGCTGTACCTGGAACTGCCGTACCTCGCCGCCGATCGGGATCACCTGCGCCACGCCCGGCACCGACAGCAGTCGGGGACGCAGTACCCAGTCGGCGTACTCGCGCACCGCCATCGGGCTGATCTTCTGCGGATCGACGGGAATCGCGATCTGCATGATCTCGCCCATGACCGAGCTGATCGGACCCATGCGCGGCACGACGCCTTCGGCGAGGCCTTCCTCCATGGCCGACAGTCGCTCTGAGACGAGCTGCCGCGCGCGGAAGATGTCCGTGCTCCAGTTGAACGTGACGTAGAGGAAAGACAGGCCAGCCGACGAGGTCGAACGCACCGACTCGACGCCGGGCAGCCCGTTCATCGTCGTCTCCAGCGGGAAGGTGATGAGCTGCTCCACCTCCTCGGCGGCCATGCCGCCGGCCTCGGTCATGATCGTGACCGTGGGCTTGTTGAGGTCCGGGAACACGTCCACCGGCGTTTGGGACAGCGTGAAGGCGCCATAGGCCATCAGCACGACGCTGGCGATGATCACCAGCATCCGGTTGGCCAGGCTGTTGTCGAGAAGCCACTTGAACATGCGGACTCCTCAGCGCACCTGGTTGATCAGTGTGGCCCCCTGCGTGGCCACGCGGTCGCCGGCCTTCAGGCCCGACGTGATCGCCACGTTCACACCGTCCAGCGGCTCGGCCGTGACGGTGCGGGGCTCGAATCGCTCAGGCGCGGTCTTCACCCAGACAATGCTCTGATTCGCCGGGTTCTTCATCAGCGAGGCCAACGGCACGGCGATGCCTTTTACCTTGCTCTTGCTCTGCACGAAGACGCGCACCGGTTGGCCTACCGCCAGCGCCGACAGCGCGGCAGCTTCAGCGCGGAAGGCCAACGGCAATGCCTGTTCGCGCAGACTGTGCGCCGCACCGACGAAAGTCAACGGCACGCGCTCCTTGCCGACGGCGAGCGTGGCGCTACCGACATCCGAGCTGATCGCCGCATCGAAGGCGAGCGCCTCGATGCGCAGCCGCGCCGGATCGATGACTTCGAAGATGAGTTCGCGGGAATCGACTACTTGGCCCGCCACCGCGTTGGCGGAGGCAATCACGCCCGAGACGGGCGCAATCAGCACCTCGCGGGTCGCAAGTCCCCCACCCACAGCAGCGATGCGCTCGGTCAGGCTGCGTGCCTCGCTCTCGGCCGCCTCGATGTCCTTGCGCGGCACGGTGTCGGCCAGCTCCTGCAAGCGCGCGACGCGCTTGTCCGCCAGGCTCTTGGCTGCGCGCAGCTCGGCCAGTTGCGCGGCCTGGTTCGATCGCTCGATCGGCGCGGCCGAGGGCACGACATAGGCCAGCACTTCCCCTTTGCGCACCGCCTGTCCGGGATTTGGCAGACCTCGTGGCCCCGGTTCGATGCGGCCGGCATTCAGTGGCTGTACCTTGCCCCCTGCGTTGGGGTCCATCACCACCTTGCCATTCAGCTCGAACGAGCGCGGCAACTCGGCCTCTTCGGTGAGCAAGGTGCGCACGCCGAGTTGCCGCTGCGCGGGCTTGGGCAGAAACACGCTGCCATCAGGTAAGCGTTGTGGGCCATTGGCGTTCGGCGCGGCGGCTGCGTCGCCATGATCATGGCCTTCGCCGGCGAAAGCTGGAGTGGCTGCACCCAGCGACAGAGCGATGGCTATGGCAAGAAAAATGCGTTTCGAGGTCATGCGGCATCTCCAGCATGGCGTTGACGGGAGGACACCATGCGGCGGCCAATGGTGAACAGGGCCGCAAGCGCGGCCACTATGCCAATGGCCCAGGCCGCATAAGGTGTCCAAGGCTTGGAAGGCCCGGCAGCATCGGTATGCGCTTCTTCGTGGTGATCGAGTTCGCCGGCGAGCAAGTCCACCTCATTGCCTGCGGCGACCGTTGCGGTGATCGGCAGTACCCCAGGCCCAGGCTCAGCCGTCAGAACGACCTCGTAAACATCTTCGTGCTTCTCGGCCTTGAACTTTTCACCGGCAACTTCGAGTTCGATCTGGGCGTCTGTCACCGGGGTGTTGTCAGCGGTACGGTCAAGATAGAGGGTGATGTGCTTGCCGTTGAGCACGCCGACAAGTTCGAAGATGTCGGAGACGGCGATGAACCGTGGGAGCGCGGGGCCAGTAGTGGCCGGGGTCGCGTCGCCGTGGTCATGGCCTTCGCTAGCGCGCGCCAGCGGAGACAGGAGAAGGGCCGTGGCGATGCTGAGCACCGCCAGTAGGGGAGAAAGTTTCATGGTGAAGGTTCCAGATGGGATTCCAGATGGATGTGCTGCGTTATTAATAGCTGTTTACGATTGATGGATAAGCTCTGGGTGCCAATTTCACTCATATCCTGCCGTTCACTGCGGCAGCAGGCCCAGTGCCTGGCGCCATGTGGAAATCGCCGAGGCCAGCTCTATGCGGCTGCGCGCCGCCTGCCGTTCGGCCTCGGTGGCTTCGGCTTCGATGCGCAGCCGTGTCGGAAGATCGGTCTCGCCCAGGCGGAAGGATTTGTCGAAGAATCCGCGCGTCTCACGAGCCAAGGTGGCGCGGCGTTCCGCGGCTGCAAGCTGCGTGCGTGCCGCATTGACCCGGACCTCTGCGGCCTCCCTCTCCGACTGCAACCGCGCACGATCCAGCGCGAATTGGGCCTGTGCTTCCACAGCATCGGCCCGAGCAGCCGCCACGCGGCTGTCGTGGCGAGGGCCTGCGCCGAACGGAATTCGAATGCCCACCGTGATGGCTTGGTCGTAGCGCTCGCCGAATGCCCCACGTTCCCGCGTGGTGGACAGTGTCAACTCCGGGTTCGCCCGCGACTGCTTGGCGGCCAGGGCCGCGGTGCGCTCGGCCACGGCGGCACGGTCTTGCAACTCGTTGAGTGCAGGGTGTATTGGCATGTCTGACGAGGTGGGTTCAACCTCGGCAGGCGATGTACCCGTAGGCGCAGCGAGGGCAACACTGCCGGTCAGCGCCTTCAATTGCTGCTGCGCCGTCGTCGCTCCTGCCTCGGCCTGCGCCACGGCCGCTTCGGCTGCGGCCACAGCACCGTCGGCCTGGTGTTGGTCGGCCTGCGCCAGGTCGCCGGCCTTGGCGCGCCGCGCAACGTCGGTGGCGATGCGGCGAGCATTGTCCAGTTGCCCACGTGCGATGTCGGCGTCGATGCGCGTGCGTTCCCAATTCCACCAGGCCTCACGTACCGTGGCGGCGAGTCGCAGTCGCGCCGCTTCCACACGGCTCTCCACGGCCGCAGTCTGCGCATCTGCCAGTGCACCGCTGTTGCTTCGCTCACCTGGCAGCCACAGAGGGATGGCGATGCCGGCCTCTAGCTCACGGGCACCGTCGTTGCGCGTAAGCCGGTCCGTCTTGTTACTGATTTCGAGCGCGGGTGGCTCGGGCGTCCATGCCGCCGCCGCACGCCGCTGCGCTTGGACGGCATCACGGCGCATCAGCAGCGCCTGCGATTCGGGCTGCCGCGCCCAGGCTGCGTCGAAGACGTCCTTCAGGTTGGCTGGGAGCGCTTCCGGTTGGGCATATACGCCGGCGTTCACGCCGGCCAAGAAAGCGGCAAGTACGGCTTGCCGCAGACGGATTGATGTTTTTGTCTTCGGATACATCCGATGCTCCAGTGTTGAGGGGGATACACGGGAGACCGGCGAATAGCGACCATACGGCCGCGCCACATCTGAACGCCCACGTCAGCAGGCGTTCGGACGCGAACGGGAATCAGAAAAGGAAGACCCCGCTTCGCCGATCAGGCAAGGTGAGACCACTTGGGGCGCTCGGGTCTAAGGGAGTGGTACGCAGTACATGGCTCATCGTTGACCGCGATGGATGGACTGGGTATTTGTTCGAATCGCAGTGACTCGACACGGAGCAGCATGCCAGCGTATTGCCCGTGGCAGTGCCCGCAGTCATGACTCACGCCGAGCGTGGCATCGCTGCTGGAAACCGTCGTATCCGATTCATCGAGGAGCGTGGAAGCATGGCCGTGCGCAGCATGGTCATGGTGTCCGAGATGGCTCACCGCGGAGCCTAGCTTGTGCACGCAATAGCCAGCCACCGCCGCCCAGGTTGCCTGGGTAGGCAGTAGTACGAGCAGAAGTATGGCGAGCCAGCGGCGCATGGAGAAAGTGTAGCAGTAGCAATGTCAGTCCAGGAGCAACGATGAGGGGGTGTCTCTCCGGCCACCTCAATGCCCAGCGAGGTGCTGCTCGCTTTGATGAGGCGAGGCGGCATGGAAACAAACTCTGGCAGAGTGCGCGGGTGTCAGCAGTGTCAACCGCCGGAATACAGTTCCAGTCGCGCACGCTGTGCTTCCGGTGCTTCGCTACGCATCTCATCGACAACCTGCTGGCGCGTCTTCGGTGCTGCGGAACTCTTGATGGGCACCGGCAGTCCACGTTGCATCAGCGTGAGCGTACCGTCCTTGCGGGCTGCCTCGACCTCGGCCAGCACCTGGGCACGGGTCTTGGTACTCTTGAAATGATCGGGGTGATACGTGAAGCCCTGCTCATTGGACGCGGGGTGCCAGAGCGAATCGGCCTGGGCCGCCATGGGCAGTGCCGTGGCCAGGATAATGGCTTTCATGGCGACAAGATGGGTCAGTTTCATTGCATGGTCCTTTCCAGTGTGATTTGCAGAAAATCGATATGCCCGAAGGCATGAGCACAATGTAAGAACCGGCACCGAACGGGAGTAAAACGTGCAGATGACAATTTGGACAGGTTGCGAGAGACCGCAGCAGGAACGCTGCGCATGAAGCTGCTGATCGTGGAAGACGAAGCCAAGCTCGCGGACTATCTTCGCAAGGGACTCTCTGAAGAAGGCTATGTGATCGATGTGGCTGCCAACGGCATCGATGGCCTCCACATGGCCTCTGACGGCCACTACGACCTGATCGTTCTCGACACCATGCTGCCGGGCATCGATGGCTTCGGCTTGCTGGCTGCACTGCGGCAGAGCAAGCAGACGCCGGTGATCATGTTGACGGCCCGCCATCGCATCGAGGATCGCGTACGCGGGCTGAAGGCGGGAGCGGATGACTACCTCGTCAAGCCGTTCGCCTTTTCCGAGCTGGTGGCCCGCATCGAAGTGCTGCTGCGCCGCGTTGCTGGCACTGCGCCCGCACCCGATGCGCTGGTGCTGTGCCTGGGGGACTTGCAGGTGGACCTGGCGCGGCGGCGCGCTACTCGGGCCGGCCAGCGCATCGACCTGTCGGCAAAGGAGTTCCAACTGCTGACGCTACTCTTGCGCCGCAAGGGTGAGGTACTGTCGCGCACAGAGATCGCCGAGCAGGTGTGGGACGTGAACTTCGACTACGGCACGAACGTGATCGATGTTGCTGTGCGTCGGCTGCGGAACAAGCTCGACCTGCCCTTCGAGCGTCCGCTGCTGCACACAGTCCGTGGCATGGGCTACATGCTCGAAGATCGTCAGCCGTGAGACTGCGGCCTGCCGGATCACTAGGACGGCGGCTTGCCCGCTGGCTCGCCTTTCTTACGCTGGCCGGACTCGCCTTGATCTGCTTGGGCGTCTACACCGTCACCGCACTGAGTTTCAAGGAGCGGCAGATGGACACGCTGCGGCAGAAGCAGCTCCAAGTGAGCCATCTCATTGCCGAGGCGGGAGAGTTGGACAACGACACGCTTACGCACAAGCTCAATGACGCCATGGTCGGCCAGCAGGACGTGATGGTGATCCTGAGCGGTGCCGACGGCAGTGTTCTTTATGCCAGTTCAGCCGTTCCAATGGATCACCGCACGATCGACATGCGGTTCGAGGCCACGAACGGCACCACCTCCATCCAGGCGGTGCTGATCCTGGACGCCAGCGAGGACGATCGCGTGCTTGAGCGCTTAGCCCGCACGCTGGTCACGGCGGCGCTTGCTGGGACAGTGGTGATTGCCGTCGGTGGATTCACGCTGGTGCAAATCGGGCTGCGTCCAGTACACGATCTTTCGGCACAAATCCAAGCACTGGAGGCCGATACCCTGCACCAGCCTCTGGATGGCTCCGCTCAACCCGACGAACTGGTTCCGCTGGTGGCCCATGTCAATGAGTTGCTGAAGCGTCTGCACAAGGCCTATGAACAATTGGAAGCATTCAATGCCGATGTTGCCCATGAACTGTTCACGCCGTTAGCAACCTTGATGGGAGGCACCGAGATCGCTTTGCGCAAGGCACGCGACGCCGACGCGCTTCGGGATGTACTGGGTTCGCATCTCGAAGACCTCCAGCGCATGTCGATGATCGTGCAGGACATGCTCTTCCTGTCGCAGGCCGACCGCGGAGCCGAGGCCCGCCGCGAACACGTCGACAGCCTGGCCGATGTTGCGGGCGCGGTGGTGGACTTGCACGAGGCGGCCATCGAGGAAGCCGGTCTTCAAGTCCGTATCGACGGCGATGCCACATGCACGGCCGACGTGCGCCTGCTGCAGCGCGCGCTATCCAACCTGATCGGCAACGCAACCCGGCACGCGCATCAGCGCAGCACCATCTTGGTGCAGATCGACCGGCTGGACGACGAGGTGGCCCTACGGGTGGTGAACCAAGGTCACACCATTCCGACTGAACATCTACCCTACCTGTTCCACCGCTTCTACCGGGCGGATGCAGCGCGGTCGAACGCCGCCCGCAATCACGGACTGGGCTTGGCCATCGTGGCCGCCATCGCTCGCATGCACGGAGGGCGGACCGTGGCGGAATCAAACGGTGGCGTCACGTCCATCGGACTCACGGTGCCTGACCCTTTCAAGCCTTCTGCACCGCACCCAGAAGCCGCAACCCGTTGAGCACAACCAGCAGGCTGGCTCCCATATCGGCGAAGACGGCCATCCACATCGTTGCTCCGCCAAAAAGGGCAAGCACGAGGAAGACGGCCTTGATACCAAGCGCCAGCGTGATGTTCTGCCACAACACCGCGTGCGTCGATCGCGAGAGCTTCACTGTCTCGGCAATGCGTCGCAGGTCGTCGTTCATCACGACCACGTCGGCTGCTTCCATTGCTGTGTCGGTTCCGGCCGCACCCATCGCCACGCCGATGTCGGCCTGGGCCAGCGCGGGCGCGTCGTTGATGCCGTCGCCGGTCATCGCGGTCGGCCCCAGGTCTCGCTGCAAGGCCCTGATGGCTTCCAGCTTGTCCTCGGGCAGTAGATTGCCGCGTGCCTGCTCGATGCCGGCTTCGTGTGCTACAGCCGTGGCCGTGGCTTGGTTGTCGCCTGTCAGCATGACGGGAGTGATGCCCAGCGCTTGCAGCGATGCGACCGCCTCACGAGACGAAGGCTTGATGGTGTCAGCGACGGCAAACAACGCGATGACCCGCTCCGGACTGGCCAACAGCGTGACGGTTCGGCCTGCCTCTTCGTGCTGCTTCAGCCGTTCCTCCAGCGCCGGTGAGCACTGTCCGCGCTCTTCGATCAAACGGTGGTTGCCGAGCACATAGCTCACGCCGCTGACCTCTGCTTGTGCACCGCGCCCCGCCAGCGCCGTGAAATTCTTCGCTTCGACGCCATTCGGCTTCAGTCCGGCCGCGATCGCGCGCGAGACTGGATGGTCGGAATGGCTGGCCAACACCACGGCGACGTGTTCCGCGTCCGCCGACTCCGTCTGCGAATCGACGACGGCCCAGTCCACCAGCCTCGGCTTGCCCTCGGTGATCGTGCCGGTCTTGTCCAGCGCAATCGCCTTGAGCTTGCGCGCCTCTTCAAGGTAAATACCTCCTTTGATGAGAATGCCGCGGCGGGCGGCTGCCGCGAGCCCACTGACAATAGTCACCGGTGTCGAGATCACCAACGCACACGGACAGGCAATGACCAGCAGCACGAGCGCCTTGTAGATGGCCTGCATCCAGGTCCAGTCCAGCAGCCATGGTCCGAGCAACGCGACCGCCAGCGCGAGCACGAAGATGGCTGGCGTATAGACAGCCGCGAACCGGTCGACGAAGCCCTGCGTAGGCGCGCGCGTCGATTGCGCTACTTCGACAGCGTGGATGATGCGCGCAAGCGTTGATTCCGATGCGAGGGCCGTGACTTCGAACTCGAAAGTGCCCGACTCGTTGATCGTGCCTGCAAAGACGGTATCGCCAGCCGTCTTGTCGACAGGAATACTCTCGCCGGTGACAGGGGCCTGGTTAATGCTCGTCTGACCGGAGCGCACCACACCATCCATTGGCACGCGCTCACCGGGTTTCACGCGCAGCACTGCACTGACGGCGATCTCGGCCACCGGCAGGGTAGTCCAACTGCCATCGACTTGCCTCACCGATGCCTGCTCAGGCGCCATCTCCAACAGGCCCTTGATCGCATTGCGCGCGCGATCGACTGCCCGCGCCTCGATCGCCTCAGCGATGGCATACAGCGCCATCACCATCGCAGCCTCGGGCCACTGGCCGATCGCAAACGCGCCTGTCACCGCGACAGTCATCAGCGCATTGATGTTCAGGCGACCATGCCGCAGGGCCGTCAGTCCCTTCTTGTAGACATCAAAGCCGGCTAGCCAGATCGCTACCGCCGCCACGGCGAGGCCAGCGGCGCGCCAGATTGCGGTCTCCGGTGCGAAATACCCGATCAACTCGGCAGCGATGGCCATGATCAGCGCGGCAGCCAGCTTGGGCAATTGGCCTCGGACGCCTTCGTGATCGTGGCCGCCTTCCTCCGAATGCACCTGTCCTGCGCCTGCCGCAACGACCGGCTGGGGGTCAAACCCCACCTTGCGAATGGCCTCCAGCGCTGGCGCAATGGACGGTTCGTCAGCATCGACGGTCAGCATCCGCTGGCCGAGTTGAAAGCGCAGCCCACGGATACCTGGAACTCCGTCGAGAGCTCGGCGGATTTCCGACTCTTCCGCCGCGCAATCCATCGTGGCGATACGAAAACTGCGGCCGCGCGTGGCGGTCGGAACACGGGAAATAGGTGCCGTGTCGATGGAGCAGGCGCCGCAGCAATCGTTGCTGCGAGCGTCCGCATAATCTTGGTCAGTGTGAGTGTTTTTCATGGACGATCCTTTAACCTTTCCCATATTGCAAACCCTGTAGTCGGTGTAGAGTCAAGCCCATACTGCCTTGAAGACAGGCGGAAAGGGGCTGCTGATGAAGATTGGAATCTTGGCCGAAGCCACGGGAACGCCCGTTGAAACCATCCGCTTCTACGAGCGCGAAGGTCTGCTGCCGCCTCCGGCGCGTGCCGAAAACAACTACCGTATGTACTTGCCGGTCCATGTCGAGCGGCTGGCATTTGTCCGGCAGTGCCGCAACCTCGACATGACCCTCGACGAAATCCGCGCGCTGCTCGCGCTGCGGGAATCACCCGCGCAGGATTGTGGCGACATCAACACGTTGCTCGACGAACACATCGGCCACGTCGCGCAGCGCATCCGGGAACTTCGCGCGCTTGAGGCAGACCTCAAGGCGTTGCGCGCGCGCTGCATCGCACCGCATGCGGTCACCGAATGCGGCATCCTCAGTGGCCTCGACACCGCGGCTGCGGCGGGGCCGGAGCTAGCTAGGCGACGTCATGTGCATGGCGCGCACTGAGGGGTACAGCGGCGCATAGACTGTCGCCATCTGGGCCAGTCATCGCGGTTCGGCCAAGGGCTAGAGTCGGTTGCAGCACATCTGCTTGACATTGCGTTGACTTCAGGGTTTGAAATGGCACCGTCAAAACTCGACGTTGATTTTGTCAAGCCATGCCCGGCATACCGGCCTCACTGCTGCGGCTGGATGCAATGCGCGCAGCGCCTACCAGTCCCAGGGCCAGCCCTACGGAAACCAGTGTCATCATGACATCGAATGTCGCCACCCGGTGCGCGATCAACGGTTCCAGCGCGGTCTGTTGGCGCTGGAAGTGATCCACTTGGCGCGCGTACCCTTCGCAGTTTGCCGGGTCACCCAATGCCAATGGGAAGCGCAGAACTTCATCCAACGGAATGCGCCTATAGGCCAATAGCCGTGGAAAGCACCGGCGCCGACATCGATGCCAAGACCCTGCCCCGGCTGTTCAACCGCTTCTACCGCGCCGATGCTTCCAGGGCCCATCCGGATTCCGACGGCTCCGGGCTGGGTGTGCCCATCACGCGGGCCATCGCCGAGGCCCATGCCGGCCAGGTCACGGCGACCTCGGGCCAGGGGGCGAACCTGCTTCGCTCTGGTGTTTCCGCATCGCGTTGCCAAGCCCCGAAGCTGACAACAATGTCATCGGGTTGTCTGGGTTCTGTTGGGTAGGGGTTTCTACCATGAACACATCTCCTCAACGCCCGCCCAAGGCATTAGAGATGCAAGTTTCATCCAACCTCGTCAGGAGCTTTGACCATGACCCAACAACGCCTCTCCCTCTCCTCCATGATCGCCGCCGCGGCCGCAGTGGCCGCCCTGGGCCTTCCGGGGATGGCTTCGGCCGCATACGAGCACCCTGCCAACAACGAAACCGGAGTCATCGTTCACCCGGAGCACTTCAAGAGCGAGAAGACACGAGCACAGGTGATTGCAGAAACCAAGGCTGCCATGCAACAAGGCCGCCTTTCCTACGGTGAAAGTAATTACCCGATCGGCACGCCCACACCCGATGCAGGCTCTGGCAAGACGCGAGCACAGGTGATTGCGGAAACCAAGGCTGCCATGCAGCAAGGCCGCCTTTCCTACGGTGAAAGTAATTACCCGATCGGCACACCCACACCCGACGCAGGCTCTGGCAAGACGCGAGCACAGGTGATCAACGAATTGCAGAACGAATCGCCTGCCGAACGCAATGCTCGCCTGCGTTTCTACTCCCGGGGTTGATGGCCCCCCAGTTGGGATTGCAGTGGACTGCGTTGAATCCATTTTATGGGATCGTTGGGGTCGGCCTGACTAGCCTCGGGACAGCCCAGGCCGCCGCCCAATTTCCCATGAAACCCCACCGCTGCGCACCGTCGCGGCGATCTGCCGCCCCAGCCGCTGTTCAATCACCGACCGCCACGGCACCAAGCTAAATCCCATGCCGTCATCGAGTACGGCGTAGCGTCCGCTGGCGAGCATGACCGAGCGCCGGTAGATGCCGGCCACACGCTGCCCGTCTGCCGTGGGGCGGTGCGCCAGGCCGGTTTCGGCGGCAATGTCCTGGGCAACCTGCGCCAGTTCCCGGTTGCGCAACGTGCCCAGCAGGTTGCGTGCCAGGATCACCCGCTGCCCCCGCCGCTCGGCCAGCCCCTGTTCGGCCAGGAAGTCGGCGCGTTGCTGCATCGCCTGCTTGGCCTCGCCGCCAAAGCCCAGGTCGCCTAGGCCCTTGCCGCCGCCGATCAGTTGCTGGTCGAGCCAGGTGGCGCCGATCACGCGGGCCTGCCGCTCGATGGGTATGTGCGATTTCAGCTCCACGGCCACGCCGCCCAGGCGCTGCGCGTCGTACTGGCGGCCACGCTCGGGCAGGTCGTCCGGCACCTTCCATAGCCCCTCGGCCACGCGCTCCACGATGCCCGCTCGGCGCAGGGCTTCCAGGCGCCGGACGTGGACCGCCACGACTTCGTGCGGGTCGCGGTCGGGCGTGGCCTGACCTTGCGCGATGGCGAGATGATGGTCGGCGCGGTACAGGCCATCGCTCGCCAGCGCGGCGATGTTGCGATCGGCTGCGCGCACGTCAGCCGATCCCTTCACTTCCACCACGGCGCCCGTCGGATAGTTCGCCAGCTCGTCACGGGCATTGAGCGCGACGTAGTGGGCTTTGCCGTCCACGCCGTCGATGACCAGATACCCCCGGTCGCGCAGTTCGTCGGCCAGCCCCTTCGCGGCCACGCGGCCGAGAATGGTTCGACCATCGTCCCCAGGCTCGAATACCGCCAGTTCGCGCGGTTCGCCGCGCATGGCCCGCTGCATGGTGCGGATGATGTCGCCGCGCTCGCCGAGAGCACGCAAGGTTTTCTCCGCGTCGGCATGGACGGCCCAGGTGCCGGGCTGCATCTCGTCGGCCAGGCCCAGGCGCTGCAAGCGTTGCAGACGACCGATCAGCAGCAGGCGCTGGCGCTGCAATCTCGGCTCATTGAAGCGTTCGACATGCACCAGGCCATCGTCACCCAGCTCGCGCTTGAGGGTCCGATCCAGGCTCGTCCACCGCTCCTGATCCACCTCGCGCGTCAAGGTCTGCTGGATCTCCAGCTCGGTGCGCGGCCCCAGCCATTCGGTCGCCAGTTCGGCGGCGCGATGACGGAAGCCATCGGCGATGTAGTCGCCGGCGATGACGAGGTCTTTGCCGGTGTCGTCGCGCCCGCGCACGATCAGGTGGGTATGCGGGTTGTCGGTGTTCCAATGATCGACCGCCACCCATTCCAGCCGCGTGCCCAGGTCGGCCTCCATGCGGCCCATGAGGTGCCTGGTATATGTGCGCAAGTCTTCCAGTTCCGCGCCATCCTCGGGCGAGAGGATGAAGCGGAAATGATGCCGGTCGTCGGCGCAGCGCTCCTTGAAGGCTTCGAGGTCGGCGGCATCGGTCTGCGGCCCGTAGGCTTGCCCCGGCTCGCCATCGCGGCCCGCGCCATCGCGCTCGATGTAGCGCAGGTGCTTGGCGAGCGACTGCGGGCTGGCCCGCTGCTGATTGACCAGCAGCGTCTTGATGGCCACGCGCCGCGACATGGGCGTGAGCTTCGCCCCCGCGAAGCGCGCTGCCGTGTGGCCGCGTCCCAGGCGCGAGCCGGGCCGCTGGCCGGTGCCCCTCCCGGCGCCGCCAGCCGCCCCAGGACGGCGCACCGAGGACTTGCCGCTGCTGGCCCTGCCTGCCTGCTTGAGCACCTTGGAGACGAAGCCCTGGCCCCGGTTCTTCGGGGCACTGGGGCGGATGCGGAAATCATCGTCGCGGCGGTCGGTCATGGCTGCGCTCCCTGCAAGCTCTGGCGTGTCCGGTCGTGCGAAGCACGCGGACATGCCTGCATTGGCGCGGGCTTCGCGCCCCAAGCGGCACGGCGGCGAAGCCGCTCCGTGCCGCGCAACCCCCACGTGCAGACTGGCTTTGCGGGCCGACAGGTGCCGCACCCTTTTGTCTTGCCTTCCGCCTTTGCCCCTCGCTGACGCTCCGTGCAGCGGCGGCCCGGCGGCGCTGCGCTGCTTGCAGCCAGCGCGCCGGTGAACGCGCGAACCAGCGCGATGAGGGCCGCAGGCTGGGCGCGTTCGAGGCAAGACGCCTGCACATGGGAAGGCAGCGCGAAGTGCAGCGCGGATGCGCTGGCACTGCACGCGCGACGACATGCGGAGAGCCACCGGAGCGGCACGTCCGATGGCACGATGAGATGCACGGCAACGTGCAGCGAATCGGCGGCCATCATGGGCGAGACTCCAGCCAGATCGGATGCGCGACGCCGATCACGGCGGGTGCGCTGACCGGCCCGAAATACCGGCTGTCGAATGACGCCGGATTGGTCTCACTGAGCAGGAACAGTTCGCCGGGTTCAAGGCGACGGCACTGCGGCCACGCTGGCAGCGGACGGCCCAGCCGGTCGGCGGGCAGCACGGCGGCCATTGGCACGCCGTCGATCCAGACCAGCGCATCGAAGATGCACACAGTCTGCGGAGCTACCGCACCCACACGCTTGAGCAGCGGCACGCGCGCCGGCAGGTAGCCGCGCTGCGCGGCCAGCGCGGCAGCCTCTGGCGGCAGCGTGGTCAGCACGATGCTGCCAACGGACAACGGACGTGGCAGCGAGCCGGCACCGTGGCCCAGCGGATCGACGCGATACCAGCCGACCGCCACACTGTCGGACGGGTTGTAGATCAGACGCGGCAACGGATGCACGAAGGACGCCCAAGCCACCGCAGCGAGGCCGCAGGCGGACAGGCCCGCGAGCACGAGGCGAGCGTACAGGCGCGAGCAAGGACGCGGCGGAATGCCGGTTGCACCGGCAGCAGCGGATGGAAGCGTCATGACAGCGCCCTCCCGGTCAGCCAGGCGGCGTGCCGCTCGGCGGTGTATTCGGGCAGCGGCAGGCGCGCGGCGAGCCGGTTGCCCAGCGTGCGCCAGTACGCGGGCGAGACGGCGGCGGGCGCGATGCCCAGCGCCTCGATGGCGTCAATGCGTTCCAGCACAGCGCGAACTTGCCCGTCGCCCTCGGCGTGTAGCAGCAGGCGCGCGCCCGGCTGCACGCCAGGGATGCGCTGCGCCACGTCCAGCGGCGTGCAAGCCTGCATCACCATGAGCTGCCAGCGCACGGTGCCATAGTCGTTGGCCTGCCAGCGGATGCGGCAGAACACGGCGCCCGGCAGGAACACCGCGCTGCGCCGCCAGCGGTCGAGCTGGTGCGTGCGCGCGGGTTCGCCGAAGCGCAGGTAGAGCTTGAAGCGGGCCTCGATGTAGGCCAGCGCCACGCGCGTCAGCGGCGTGCTGGCGGGCTGGCCGGAAGCTGCTGCGAGCGCAGCCGTGGCCGCGATGGCAACAGGCGCGAGGGCAGACGAAGCGGATGCAGTCATGGCGTGTTCTCCCTGCGGTGTTCTGGAAACTCGCGCTCCAGCAGGCCGCGCAGCAGGTCGGCCACGGTCACGCCCTGCGTGAAGGCCGAGACCTTGATGCGCGCCCGCATCGCGGGCGTGATGTCGAGGGTCAGGCGAGCCGTGTAGAGGTCGCCTTTGCCCAGCGCATCGGCGTCGCCCTGGCGAATCCACGCCTCGGCGTGCGGATTCGCAGGCGGACGCGCGCCGATGCCGACGCGCTTTGCGCGGGGCGGCGGCTTCGCTGTCATGGCGTCCACCGCAGCAGTTCGTCCACCAGCGCGGTGATTTCGCGCGCGGCGGCGCTGTCGGGCGCCGTCTCGCGTGCAAGCCGGCCAGCGGCCACGCTGTCGGCGAACACGATGCGCTGATGCACTTCCGCGCGCAGCGCAGGCAGCGGCTGGTCGGCGAGCGCCTGGCGTGCTTCGCGCCCGATCACGGTGGTGCTGACGCGCCGATTGATGACGAAGGCCGCGCGTAGCGCAGGCCGAAACACCTGCGCCTCGCGGATCAGCGCGACCATCTCGGCGCTGGCCCACAAGTCGTAGGGGCTGGGCTGCACGGGGATCAGCACGCGCTCGGCCGCCAGCAGCGCGGAGCGCGCCAAGGCGGCGATTCTGGGCGGCCCGTCGATGACGACGTGATCGGCCCGTCTGGCGAGTTCCGGCGCTTCCTGATGCAGCGTTTCGCGTGCGAGGCCCACGGCGCTGAACAGCCGTGGCAAGCCTTGCTGGCTTCTGCGCTGCGTCCAGTCCAGCGATGAACCCTGCGGGTCGGCGTCCAGCAGGACGACGTGTTGACCGCGCATCGCCAGCTCGCCGGCGATATGTGTGGCGAGCGTGGTCTTGCCCACGCCGCCTTTCTGGTTGAGCAGAGCGACGATCATGGCCTGGCCTCCCTGCTTGGAAAACCTGGCGTTGATCTGCCTGCAAAACCTGCCAACTGGTGGCTGGTTTTGTCTGCCGTTGGTGGCCGCGTGGTGGTTGTCCACCGCAGCGGCGTTTCTCTACTAAAAGTTAGAGAATTTAAGTTAGGGAAGTTAGAGGGGCCGCAAACCCGCGCCGTTATTGGGTTTGCGGGCGATTCGTACTCCTGATAGCACGATAGGCGTACTCCCGATAGCACGATACCCCGTACTCCTGATAGCACGATTCCATCCACAGGTTCTCCCGGAGTTATCCCCGTGCCGTGTGCGGCACGGGCCGGAAGGTCAGCAGCTCGGCCTCGTTGTCCGGCATCCGCTCGATGCCCAGGACATAGCCGGGCAGCGACTGCCGCGCGACGAGCGCGCGCAGGTCGTAGGCGAAGTTTGAGAAGCGCGTGGCGCTGCCCGATTTCCGATACAGGTGTCGGAAATCGAACTGCCAGCCGCCCGGCTGTCGGCCGCCGTGCTTTCTCACCACGCGGTACAGCCACCGCTCGATGCCGCCGGTCAGCCGGAAATACGCCGGGTCGATGGTCAGCACCAGTGCCGCATCCAGCACGCCGCCATAGAACCAGTCCGGCAGGATCAGCTCGATGCCCAGCGGCGTGCGGCTGGCATCGGCCAGCTCCTTCCATTCGTTGATCCACGAGAAGCGGTGCAGCCGCCTTCCCGTGGTTTCGCGGATCGACGTGGCCACCGTGGTCGATTGCAGCCGATCCAGGGCCGCCTTGAGGCGCTGGTAGTCGCGCAGCGACGTACCGCGACCGATGAAGCGCAGGATCTCGTAGGGCGTGGCCTGCATCAGCCGCGACGGGCGCAGGCCCGCGTCGCGTGCTTCCACGATCTGACTGGCGGCCCAAATCAAGATGTCGGCATCCCAAATGGTGGCGATACCATGCTCCTGCGTGCCTTCCACGCGGATCGTGACGTTGCCGGCGCGGAAGTCGATCGGCGCCGTGCGCCGCGACTTCGCCAGCGAGAAAAAGGGAAAGGCCATCAAGTCCTGGCTGTCGCGCGGTGCCATGCCTTCGCCCGGCAAGGCGCGGAACAGGTCGAGCTGTTCGCGCTCTTGCAACGGCCGCTGCCGGGATGGCAGCGCGGTGCTGGACATGGCGATGGCCTGCCGCGCACCGCCGATCAGCGCGCACGGCTGTCGGCCGAGTGGTGCTCGGCGTATTCGGGATCGGAAGTCGTCTCGAAGCTGCGGTCGGCGGCCCAGGCATCGAGGTCGGCCACGGCGTACATGACGCGCCGGCCGAACTTGCGAAAGCGCGGACCACCACCGATCACGCGCTGCTTTTCCAGCGTGCGCGGCGACAGGCGCAGGTATTCGGCCGCTTCGTCGTTGGTGAGATAGCGTTGGGGCTGCGCGGCAGCGGTCGAGACAGTGGCGGCAGGCCGCAAGGGAGCGGGACGCATGGTGTGAACCTCCATCGGTTGAAAGCGCCCGGCCACACAGCGCGACCGGATGGAGGCAGTCTCAGAAAACGCGGCCCTTCTACTCAGGGTCGTTTTGCGTCCACATCAAAACGACCCTTCTCAAGCGGCGGAAGCTGTGCTAGGTGGCGATAGCCGCCGCGCATCAGCGCATCGCCGCGCCGCACCAGGCGGCGCACCTTCGAGCGCAGGCCGCCGTCGCTGTACCAATCGGCCACAGCGTCGGCACCGAACAGTCCTTCGCCCACATCGCGCAAGGACGCGCCCGCGAGGGTCGCGTCGAGCGCCTGCAAGGTGTGCAGTTCCAGCAGCGCGGAAGGTGTTGGCCTGGGCGTGGTGGCAGCGAAGGTCGCGCCGCGTGCATGACCGCGCACAGGCGCGGCAGTGCCGCTCCGTTGGGCATAGGCCACGGCCATGCCGTCTTCCAGGCCGGGCGCCAGCGCAAAGCGCAGGCAATGGCCTGGGCTGCGCGCGATCAGCGCCAGCTTCTTGCCGTCGTGGAACAGTTGCTTGTGGCCGGGGATGCGCCAGAACGCGAAGGCGGTGGCATCCTGCGGCGGATCAGCGTCGGGGTAGAGCTGCACCACGGCGGCATGACCAGGCAGCCAGGCCGGATGCGCGTCACGCGCATCCAGCATCGGATCTTCCAGCAGGCGCAAGCCCCAGCGATGCGCTGCTTCAGGCCGGCCATGACGGCGCAGCCAGTCGAGCCGGTAGTCGGGATGCCTGCGCAGGTACTCCCAAGCGAGCGCGAGCGCATCCAGCCAAAAGACATACAGGTATGCGGCAGTCGGATACCAATGCGCGAGGTGATGAGGATTGACCATGACGTCTCCTCCTGCGAACAGGACTCGCCGCCACGGAAGAACTACGCGCTACATCGCCCTCGTCGGAACGTCATGGGTTACAAAGGCGGATGGGGCTGTCAAGACCGATTGGCTCCGATGTGTTGCGGTATTCGTCTCAATGCTGCGGCGGCAGCGCCCCGACCGGGGACACTGCACAAGCCAGCCTGCCGCGACCCGCGCCAAGCATCCTGTCTATTTGGGTCAGACTGGTGGGGCTACGCCGCAAGAATCCCGATTGAGACTTACCCGGTATGACACCAGACTGAAAAAGTCACAGTAAGCCGTATTCAGTCCGGGATCGCTCCGTCGCGCTCGGCCAGCCGGGTGTATTCCGACAGCGTGCGCGTGGGGCGGAAATAGAGGTCGCGCATCACGGGCTGCTGGCGCGGCCCGACGATGCCGGCCAGCTCGGACAGCTTGACGGTTCCCTGCGCCGGCATCCCGATTCCCAGGTCGATGAGTCCCCAGGCGGTGTCGCCATCGGCGGGATCGAGTGCGGCCAGCAGCCAGGTCACATGCGCGTCCGGCGTGAACAGCCGCACCACGGGCACCGGGTCGATGGCCCGGCCAGCGGCGCGGGCCTCGCCGTTGGCGAGCAGTTGCGCGCGTTCCGGGGCGGTGGTGAGCGGCTGCGGCATGGTCGGCAATCCCACAAATCCAATGGTGCACGAACGCGGTTCCACGTCGAAGCGCAGAACCGCGAAACCGGATTTGCGCCTTCGTGCGCAAGCACGGATGCGGTTCCGTGGCTCTACAGGAACCCGCCGATACGGATTTCCGTAAAAGCACAGGCATTGAATGAACACTATAGATTGTAGCTCTATAGGATGCAATGGGGTGTCATCTTGGTATTTGTGGGGAACCCAAGGTGGCAACAACTTACTCGCTGGCGAAGGCATTGAAGACGGTCAGGAAGGCGCGCGGCTTGAGCCAGGAAGCGTTCTCTGACGTGTCTAGCCGCACCTACATGAGTACCCTGGAGCGCGACCTGAAAAGCCCGACCTTGCACAAGCTGGCCGAACTGTGCGAAGTGATGAAGATCCACCCGCTCACGTTGCTGACCTTGGCGTACTCCGGCGACAGCGAACAGAAAGCCGATCACCTTTTAATGTTAGTTCGACAGGAACTCAAAGAATTGGCTGTGGATGATTCCGGCCAAAGATAGGTTTCTTCAAGGGACTTAAAAACAAACTCCGCACACCATGCCTAAGACTCAACTAAAAAAGCTAACAATCGAGAAATTCCGCGCATTGAACGATGTGGCGGTTGAGTTCGGCGATTACATCACTGTTGTTTGCGGGAAAAATGGCACATCAAAGTCCTCGATACTGGGCATAGCTGCGCAAATTTTTAGCTTTGAAAAAGATTACGTCAAGGATGAGTCCCTTGCATTCCGGCAGATTGCAGGAGGGATGTTCAAGTCTCAATACAGTGACCATTTCAGGATATCCGAAAAGTTTGATGTCCCCGGCTCCATGTCCGTGAACATTGATTTGCTTGATGGATATACAAATCAGGCTGCGACCGCCAAACTTGAGCTGATGAAAAGAGGGAAGTCACCCAGGCCTGTGGTTAGGAATAATAGTACAGCGGCCGGAAGCAGCAACACGAGCAGGAATTTTACTCATCCGGTGATTTTTCTTAGCTTGAAGCGTCTTTACCCTATCGCGGCCAGAGACTACAAGCTAGGCGACTTTGATTATCTAGAGCAACACAAGAAAGATTTCATTGCGCTAACGAACGAACTTCTCAATCGCAACGCATCGCTTGCAACAGGGACTGATGGAACAATCAGTTCTGCGGTGGCGCACGGGGAGAACTACGACCAAGACTCTGTTTCGGCGGGTGAGGACAATGCAGGCCAGATCATATTGGCCTTGATGTCTTTCAGAAAGCTGAAGGAAGATTATGCTGACTATAAAGGCGGTTTGCTTTTAATCGACGAGGCTGATGCTGGGCTATTTCCGACTGCACAAGTAAATCTACTGAAGATGCTTGATCGCGAGTGCAAGAACTTGGATCTTCAAGTTGTCATGACTTCGCATTCGCCAGTTCTGATTGAGTATGCATATGAGCAAAGTCGCCAGTTCAGAAGAAAGTACAAGACCATTTATTTGAGCAACACCTATGGCAATGTCCAGGTGATGCAAGACTGGTCATGGGCGCAGATTAGTGCAGACATCAACACAAAGACCATCGATACATCGTCTGGAGTTTCACTGCCTCGCATCAATATCTATTTCGAAGATAAAGAGGCTGAAGACTTTTTTGCAACTTTGCTGTACAGGCAGCCAATAAAGAAGTTCACAAACCCGATGTCGGAAGTGTCACTCGGATGCTCCAACTATCTTCAGTTGATCCAGAAGAAAATCCCTGAGTTCTCGGAAAGAAGCATCGTCTGTCTGGATGCAGATCAAGGCTCTCAAGTTACAGGGAAGAGCTATAAGACAGTGACTCTCTTGCCCGGGCATCTCCCGCCTGACCAACTTGTATTCGAGCACTTGTACAATCTCCCTGCCGCACATCCATTTTGGAAAAATGACTTGCAGTTCACAAGAGATGTTTTCACCAATGCAGCTCGCGAGGTTTTGAACGAGTTTTCAATCAACGGGGATTCTGTTGAGGTGAAGGAGCGGGTGGCTGCATACACTGGAACCAAGAAGCCGAGAGAGGTTTTTAAGCGTTTTTATAAGAGTGTCGAATTTCAGAAATTGCTCACCTCTGGAGCCAAGCCCTACAATCCTTGGAAGCATTGGGCAGATAACAATCCAGTGCTTATTAACGAATTCTTGGAAAATTTCAAGACGGCTGTTCACGGTGTGATGAGCATAGGGTATGCTGTGGACGTCACCAAGTTGGCCGCCTTGGAAGTTAAGCCAAGAAAGGTATAACGATGTTCTCAAACAGACTGTATAGCCCTCTGCGCTACCCTGGCGGGAAGGCGCCATTTGCTCCATTCATTGCAAAAATAATGGAAACGAATGGTGTCACGGGAGGGCATTACTTGGAGCCATACGCTGGCGGGGCAGGCGTTGCACTTGATCTACTCTTTCATGGGCACGCAAGTCATATCCATATCAACGATGCTGATCCTGCCGTATACGCTTTTTGGGTTGCTGTAACAAAGCATTCAACTGAGCTTCTTGATTTACTCGAATCCACCCCTATTACCATTGAAGAATGGTTTAGATGGCGAACCATTTTGCGCGAAGATTGCGTTGCCAGCCTAGTCGAGAAAGGATTTGCGACTTTATTCATGAATCGGACGAATCGATCTGGAATTCTCAAGGCAGGCGTCATTGGCGGAAAGAGTCAGAACGGGAACTACAAGCTGGATGCTAGATTTAAGAAGGACGTTGTTGCTTCACGCATTCGTGAAATCGCCCGGCGACAGAGTGACATATCGGTGTATCGTGAAGATTCATTGCGCCTTCTGAATCGCTGCTCGGATTTTCTGCCAAAACAATCTCTGATATACCTCGACCCCCCATACTACGTTAAGGGAAAGGGGTTGTATCGAAATTACTACGAGCATGATGACCACGCGGCCATTGCCAAAGTCATTCAACAGAAGAAGTTCAAATGGCCTTGGGTTGTTTCTTATGACAACGCGGAAGAAATTTGTGCCATGTATCGCATGAGCCAATCGTTGAGCTATGGTCTGAACTACACCGCACAAAGACGATATGTTGGTAATGAGGTAATGTTCTTCAGTCAGAACTTGACAGTGCCTGATGAAGCCATTCCTCAAACTAGGGCCGTGAGCTAAAAACGCCCCGCCGCAATGGGCGGGGCGCTGCGGCGGTCACGCCGCTTGGGGCTTGCTGCGCGACCAGATCAGGTCGTGCGTGCCGTCCTCGCCTTCAATCAGGCGGGCATAGACCGGAGCCGGGAACGAAGGGTCATCGAGGGTCACGGACAGGTAGTCCCGCCCGGCCTCGCTGGTCTTCTTCCACGCCGCGCCGATATCGTGGCTGGCGGCCTGAACGCGGAAGTCCGGGGCTTTCTCGCTGTCCCCCTTGTCGTTGGGAACCAGCTTGACCTTGACGTTGAGCGTCAGGGTGCGAAGCGTGCCGGTGAAGCCGTCTTTGTCTGCGGTGAAGGTGCCGATGTTGGCCATGATGATTTCTCCTTTCGGTTGAACAAGGTTCGCGCCCATCGCGTCCTTGTTGTGATCCGGCCGGCGGGGGACGGGCTGGCTGCACCGCTTGCGGTCGAAACGCAGTGGAGAGCCGGGAGGCGAAAAGAATTTGCTGCGCGAGGAAGCCGCGCAGCGGCGGGGAAATTGTTTTCGCCGGACGGTTGCAGCCATGAAGCCCGAGGCGCAGCCGCGCCCCCGCCAGGATTCATAACGAGACAAGGACGCCTTGGGCCGAACCGCTCCGAAAGGAGATGGGGCCAACTCGGCATCCCCGCCCGAAGGCTTCTCCGGCTCGCCCGCTGACGCGGGCCAGGTCAGCCCCGCAACGACAGGCGAGAACGCCTCCGCCACATCTTGCGGTGCCGGTCTTGAGGCGTGGCGTGGAAGTTCCATAGCGATGCCGGGCGGGTTGTCCGTGAACCGTCCATCGTGACGTGATGGGCAGGAACCGCCAGCGTTGAGGACGGCACGCACCTGCACAACCTGCCGCAGCAAGCGCCAGCGTGGTCGCCAGCGCTCCGTTCATCGCGGCGGGGCGCTGGCCGGGCCGATCCGGCGCAGCCGGTTTGGCCGCATCGAGAGGCGCCAAGCTGCGCGCGGCGGGGATAGCCCGCAGGGCTTTCCCTTGGAGGCAAGCGCAGCGCCGCAGGCGCGAAGGCGTGAGGGATTGAAGCCGAATGGCCGTGACAGCGAAGTCGGCACGGGGCGCAGCCCGAAAGCCCGGCGGCGCAGTGCGCCGACACGCCCAGGCAGTTCCAGATTTCCAAACAGGAAACGCGGACATGCCTCTGATGAAATGGGCGCGGCCTACGCTGCGGGGTATGCACGCGGCAAGCCGAAAACTGCTGGTGATTCCTGCGCACCGCGGGCGCTTCGGCTTGCAGGTCCATGCGGGCCTGGTATTGCCGGGCGGGAAGCCCGGTCACGTCAACGCCGCCGCCTGAACTGTGGTGATGGCGACGGCGTTCCGATTCGGCTGTGCGCTTGGAACACCGGGCGCGGCCACTGCCGCGCCCGGATTTTGCGTCCACCGCGTCCAGGTCGGAACGGCCTGGACGCGGTGCTGAACGCGATTATTACTTCGTCTCGATGAGCCACCACACGGCACGCGGCAAGGCGTGGCCCGTGATGGGATGAATGTCGGTGAGGTCGGCGCAAGCCGACCAGCCCGAGGGCGGGCGGTAGCCGCGCACGTCGCCTGCGCCGTGCCAGCGGCGGGCGCGTGCCTTGCCGGGGGCGTAGATCGCCGCCATGCGCGGGCGGCTGTTGGTGATGTGGGTCATGGGGCCTCTCCTTCCAGCGAAGCGCCCCGGTCGAGGCCGGGGCGCTTGCCTTCGGCGCGGGTCAAGCGGCCAGCGCCTCGGCGGGTTCATCCGCCCTTGCTTCGGCATCCTCCGGTGCGTCCTGCTCCGGGCCTGCCTCCTGCGCGCTTTCCCGTACTGCCTGCTGCGGGCCTTCGGCCTTGAAGATGGCGGGCATCCAGCCCGTACCATCGGCCAGCCGCTCGGCTTCGCTGGCAATGTCGGCCTTCTTGCGTTTCGCCAGTCGGGTGACGGATTCCGGTGCAAATGCGCCCACGGCATCCAGAATCACGGCCTTGGAAACGTGCTTGAAGTAGCCTTCTGCGGTCGGCTTCCACCATGCGGCCATGTCGAGGCCCACGGCCTGCGCCAGTTCCTCGCCGGGTTGCTGCACCGTGGCGCGGGGCGTCACCACGTCCACCGTGGAAGCCACGCACACGGCCAGCAGCCGCACCAGTTCATCTTGCGACTTCGCCAGCAGCGCGGCGAACAGTTCGGCGCTGTCCTCCGGCAAGGCTTCACCTGCCACCTGTTGCAGTTCGCGCAGCGCCACGGCAGCGGGCGATTCCGGCCAGTCCGGGGCCATGCCTTCCAGCCGGTCTTGCACTTTCAGGCTCACGCCCAGCGGCAGGTCGTGGCCGTAGTGGCTTTCCTGCAAGACGGTCTGCACCATGCCATGCACCAGCGCGGCCAGCGCCACTTGCGGATGCCGTGCCACTTCGATTTGCAGCGCGGCGGTGCGGTGGGCGCTCAATCGTTGCGCCAGCCGGTCGGACATGGCAGCGGTCTTGGGCTGCCCGTCGCCGTCTGCGTCCTCGCCTTCGTCGTCGTTCCCGGCATCCTCGCCGCTGAAACCTTGGCGCAGCCGTTCCAGCGTGCGCAGCGCCTTGGCCTCGGCCTCGCGCATCAGCCCGCGATGAATCACGGCCTGCCCGTTGCGGTCGATGGTGATGATGGCACCGGCTGCGGCCTTCACGGTCGCGCCGTAGTCCTGCAAGCCATCTTCCAGCGTCTGCAACTGCTTGCCCACGGCTTCGCCTTCTTCCTGCAAGGCGTCGGCCTTGTCCTCGTCCTCGGCGTCCAGCGCATCATCCACGGCTGCGGCCAGTTCCTGCATCTTGGCTTGCAGCTTCTCGATGCGCTGCACTTCGCGCTTGGTGGGTTCGCGCCGCTCCCTCGGTGCACGCTGGAAGGCGTGCAGGTCGGTATGGGTCACGCCCGGCGTGGCATCCACCCATGCCCAACCCTCAGCGCGAACATTGGCGGCAATGCCTGCCAGCCGGTCTTGCGCCAGCCGTTCCAGCAGCGCGGCATCGGTCAGATACACGCCCGCGTCACCTTCCGCGAACAGGTCACGGCGCACGCCACCGCCTGCGCCCTCGTAGGTGTCCAGCCCGACGAAGCGCACCAGCGGATGCCGGTAGGCGTCGATTTCCCGCTCGGTGAGACGGTCGCGCAGCGCGGACGGCTGGCGCTGCCACGTCGGCGCATCGTAGAAGGCGGCTTCCTGCGCGGCGTGGTCGTCGGTGATGGCAAGGGCCATCAACTGGTCAAGGCTCACGGCATCGGCCCGATAGTCGGCCATCAGGCGCGGCGAGACATTGGCGAGTTTCAGGCGGCGCTGCACCACCAGCGGGGACACGCTGAAATCCGCTGCAATGTCCTCGATGGGTCGGCCTTCGGCCACCAGCGCGGCGAATGCCTCGAACTGGTCTGCGGGGTGCATGGCTTCGCGCTGCACGTTCTCGGTGAGGCTGGCGGTTCGGGCCGTGCCATCGGCCACCAGCAGGCAAGGCACCTCCCATTCCTTGCTGATGCGGTGCTTCTTCGCCAGCAGCTTCAACGCGGCCAGCCTGCGGCCACCGGCGACGACTTCGTAATGCTCGCCATCGGCGGCGGCAATCACGATCAGGTTTTGCAGCAGGCCCACGCGCTGGATGGATGCGGCCAGTTCGGGGATGGACATGCGCGGGGTCTTGCGCACGTTGCGGCCCGTGGGGCGCAGCACCAGCCGCGACAACGGAACCAGAATCAGGTTCTTGGTCGGGTCGGCGGCTTCCAGCGGGACAGCGGCGGCGGCATTGACGGCGCGGGCTTCGGTTTGGGTGATGGCGTTCATGGTGATAACTCCTAATGATTCAGGGGTGCAGCAACGAGGGATGCGGCAAGGGCTGCTGCCTGCCCCTGCCGCGTGGGGAATCAGGCTTTCAACTGGCGCAGGCCATCGGCCAGCATCCAGAGGGCGCGATTGAGGCGCACATCGGAATCAATGCCCTGCACGGGGCGGGTCTGCTGGCGGCGTCCGTTGGCGCTGCGGCCATGCAATCCGCCTTTGGTCAGGTTTTCTTGGGTGCGGTTGAACACGCTCCACAAGTCCGGGCGGCGGTCGTCGAACCGGCGCGGCATCAGGATTTGCGATTCGGTGATGGGCGCGGGCTTGTTGTCGGTGGGGTCGTACTTGAGGGCCAGCGCGGCGCGGGCGAACACTTCGGCTTCGCCTTCGTCCAGCGTGATCGCACGCATGGCATCGCGGGAATCCTTCACCCGGTCGAAGCCCTGCAAGACTTCGTAAGCGCCTTCGATGACATGCCCGGAAACGTCGCCTTTGTGGGGCACACGCACATCGGCCACGGTGTCGCCGCACACAAGGCCATTGCTGCAAACGAACCGGAACATGCCGGCCAGCATCTGATAGCTGCTCGTGCCATCGTGCGAGTTCAGCAACACGATTTCGTTAGCCTCCGCGCCGTTGATCTGGCTGGCGTGGCGCAGGCGGATCATGTGCTTGGTGTGCTCGCGCTTGCCTTCGTCGCGCACGCGGGTCTGCGTCACCATGAAGGGCTGGAACCCTTCTTTGCGAAGCTCGGTCAGCACGGCGGCGGTGGGGATGTAGGCGTAACGCTGCGAACGGCTCTCATGCGGCGCGTCCGCGAAGATGGACGGCGCTACGCGGTGAATCTGGTCATCGGACAGCGGGGAATCGCTGCGCAGTGACGGGGAGCGGGAAGCGAATCGGGATGCGAGTTGCATTTCATTTCTCCTGACAAAAAGAGGTTTGCTGTTCACACCGCACACCGGATTCCTAGATTCGGAGCCCAGCCTTTCGGCTGTCTGGTGCGGTCGGCGAGAGGAACCCGGTTGGCCCTGTTGCCACCGTCTTTCCTGAGTTCATCGCCCGCGACGGTCAGGAGCGCGCGGACGGGGGCCGTCAAGGAGAAAAGCGCAGGGTTGGTGCGGCCCGCAGCGCAGCGAGGACACGGCCCTGCGCGCCTTGACGGCACACGGGAGCGGGCTACAGTCGCGGACAAGGTGATGAAGTCAGGGGAGACGGCTGGACATGGCAACGGCCTTCCCCTTGCGCTGACTGCACGGCAAGCGAAGCGCGCAGGCCCGGATCTGGAAGCCGGGCCGGAGGCGTCAGCCGAGCGGAGCGAGGGAACGATGGAAGCCCGACAGGGGCGAGACGCCGCAGGCGGCTCGATGCGCTACGCACGACAGCGCGACCGGCCATGTTTCTTGGCCGGGGACGCCCATGCAATCAACAATGGACAGCATGGGCCGGATGCTCAGGATGAAATGCCGATGGTATGCAGGTGTTGCCGCGCCGGCGCAGCCGGGGCGGCGGGCTTTGAGGGGCGCCAAGCGCAGCGCGGCGGGGATGGCCGCATGGCCTTCCCCTGGAGTGCAAGCGAAGCGCGCAGCGCCCCGGAAGGGGCGCGAAGGCATCAAGCCGCGTCGTCAGGGCGCAGGCTGGATTCCGCAACCGGCATCCACGGTGAGGACGAATCCAGAAAATAGCGCCGCCCGAGCGCGTACAGCCCGCAAGGCCCGGCAGGCTGATAAAACCCGGTGACGCGGCTATGGAACTGTGCGCCGAAGTCGTTGGTGTAGATCACCGCGTCGCCGATCTTGAAGCGCAGCGGCTCGCCGTTCTCCGGCGCGAATGGCTTGTGCGCGTCGTGCTGCGCTGAAACTTCGATGACCCAATCTTGATGGCTGCTCATGGCATTGATCTCCTGTGATGGTCGAGAAAACACATGGAGCGCCTTGCGGCGCTCCAAGGGCCGGGTCAGACAACGACACGCCCGGCCAGCCGCGCTTCGCGTGCATAGGCGCTCAACCGCTTCTCGGCGCGGAAAGACAGATCGCGTTCGATCGACAGGCCCAGCCCGCCGCGCACGGTCGCCAGCTCGTTCAAGCTGACCCAACCGATTTCCGGCATTCCCAGGCCCAGGTCGCAAAGACCAAAGGCGTGGTCGTGGTCATCGGGATCAATCTCGGTCAGCAGCCAGGTCGCGCCGGCATCCGGCGTGAACAGCTTGACCACGGGGGCCGGATCGAAGTGCGGGTTTTCCAGCGATGCACGGCCGTTGGCCAGCAGCACGATGCGCCGCTCGTCAGTGATGAGTGCGTGGTTCATGGTGAACTCCTGAAAGGATGCCGGGCGGAATTGCCCGACCCTTCCGGGGCACGGCGCAGCGCAAGCAGTCAGGGGTCTGACCTTGCCCGCGTTCTCCGGATCCCATAGCTGAGACCATCACGCGGCCTGCCTTGCCTGGGCGGCAAGCCAAGCCCGTTCGAACTGCATCGGGCTGACGTAGCCCAGCGACGAGTGAAGTCGTCGGTGGTTGTAGAACGTCAGCCAGTCGACGATCTCGTCCATCGCGGCGCGCCGGGTCTCGAACCGGCACCCGTGCAGCCTGCCGACCTTCAGCGAGCCCCACAGGCTCTCGGTCGGCGCATTGTCCCAACAGTTGCCCTTGCGGCTCATCGAGCTGCGCATGCCGTACTCGGTCAGCGCCCGCTGGAAGTCGTCGCTGCAGTACTGGCTGCCGCGGTCGGAGTGGAAGATCACCCCGGGCTCGGGCCGGCGTCGGAACCAGGCCATGCGCAGAGCATCGATGACCAACTCGCGCTTCATGTGTGGCTTCATCGACCAGCCCACAATCTGACGGCTGAACAGGTCGATGACCACGACCAGGTACAGCCATCCTTCATCGGTCGCAACGTAGGTGATGTCGCTCGTCCACACGCGGTCAGGTGCCGCTGGCGTGAATTGGCGGTCGAGCAGGTTCTCGGCCACCGGCAGCTTGTGGTTGCTGTCGGTGGTCGCCTTGAACTTGCGTTTGCCTCGCGCCTTGATGCCGTGCAGCTTCATCAACTTGCGCACTCGCTCCTTGCCCACGCGGATGCCACCTGCGAGCAGTTCCCTCCATACCCGCGGCCAGCCGTACTCGCCACGTGTCTGGGCGTGCACAGCGCGGATGTGCACCAGCAGCGCGTCGTCGCCGATGTGGCGTCGCGGCTTGGCCGATCGAAGCTTGTGCTCGTGATACCCGCTGGCGCTCACGCCCAGCACCTCGCAGCTCAGCGACACCGGCCAGTGATTGCGGTGCCGCTCGATCCAGGCGTACTTCACCCCCGCTCCTTCGCGAAGTACGCCGTCGCTTTTCCCAGGATGTCGCGCTCCATCTTCACACGGGCCAGTTCAGCTCGCAGCCGCGCGATCTCCATCTGCTCGGGGCTCACCGGCTTGGTGCCAGCTCCGCTCAGCCGACCATCCTTGTCGGCCCTGATCCAGTTGTGCAGCGTCTGCTCGGCGATGCCCAGGATCTTCGCCGTCGCCGCCATGCTCTGCCCGCCCTTGACCAGCCGCACCGCCTCGAGCTTGAACTCCAGCGTGTACTTCGCTCTCGTCGCCTTCTTCACATCCGCTCTCCTTGTCTGAATTCAACCACTCAGCAAGGGATCCGGTTCTCGGGGGCAAGGTCAGTCGCAGACGGCCGCGAGGACGCAAGCGCCATCGGCGCGCAGCCCTTGACGGCGAGAACGCCGTGGCACGATGAAGGGGACAGCAAGACCGCCCCATACCTCCATGCAGGCCGATGAATTTCCGAAACGCTGTCTCGGATTTTCGAGGCAGCGTTTTCGCCCGGCCCGCGCCGGGCGCAGCAAATAGGGGCCGAAGCCCCTTCGTCAGATCAAGCCGCGTTCGGCGAATGATGTGGTGTCGGTGCCCGCGACGATGATGTGATCCAGCACACGCACGTCCACCAGCCCCAGCGCCTCCTTGAGCCGCTGGGTCAATGCCCTGTCGGCACCGCTCGGCTCGGGATTGCCGCTCGGGTGGTTGTGCGAAATGATGACCGCCGCCGCGTTGAGCCGCAGCGCCTCCTTGACCAGCTCGCGCGGATACACCGATGCGCCGTCGATGGTGCCTCGGAACATCTCGGCGTATTCGATCAGCCGATGATGCGTGTCCATGAACAGCACCGCGAACACCTCATGCTCGAAGCCGGCCAGCTTGGCGCGCAGGTACTCCTTGACTGCCGCCGGCGACGTGAACGACGTGCCGCGCTGCATCTTGCGCTCGATGGCCTGGCGCGCGGCCTCCAGAATTTGCTCGGCAGTTGCCAGCAGGTAACGGCCCTGCGCATCACGCACCATCAGCGAGGAATCGAACGAGGAAAAGGACAGTTGCGACATGATCGTGCTCCGGTTGCTCGGGCGGAATTGCCCGGAACCGTCGCCCTCACGGCGCAGCGCAAGCAGTCAACGATCGAAGACGGCCGCCAGGACGCAAGCGTGCGAAGCACGCGCAGTCATTGACGGCGAGAACGCCGTGATACGGTGAAGGGAACAGCAAGACCGCCCACACCCGCCCACTGCCCACACTCGGGTTTCGGCAAGCGGAGCGCGCAGGCCCGCCAGGGCCGAAGGCGTCAGGGGTCAAAGCCGGATGGCCGCGATTCGGCACGAAGCGCGGGGCGCAGCCCGCGAACCCGACGGCGGCACGCCGGGACGCACGAATGCTGTTTGGGCTACTCGGTATCTTGCTTGCGCTGCTCGATCTGCAACCGCGCCCGCTCGGTAGCCTGCTGCAACTTCTCGCCCAGCACCGCACGCGGCGGCAAGCTGGTCAGGTACTCGGCAACGTGGATGCCCGACTTATCCAGCTCCAGCAATTCGATCTGCTCGCGCTTCTTGCCGGTGCAAAGGATGATCCCCAGCGGCGAGGCTTCTTCCGGCTCCCGCTCGTGCTTGTCCAGCCAGCGCAAGTAAAGCTCCATCTGCCCTTTGTAGGCTGCCTTGAACTCGCCGATCTTCAACTCCACCGCCACCAGCCGCCGCAGCTTTCGGTTGTAGAAAAGCAGGTCAAGGTGAAAATCCTCGTCGTCAATCGGGATGCGCTTCTGCCGGGCGACGAAGCAGAAGCCCGCGCCCAGCTCCAGCAGGAAGGCTTCCATTTCGCGGATGATGGCCGCCTCAAGGTCGCTTTCCTGCCAGCTATCCCGCAGGCCCAGGAAGTCGAGGATGTACGGGTCGCGCATGACCAGCGCCGGGGTCATGCGCTGCACATCGCGTAGGGTCGCCAGTTCCTGCGCGATGGTTTCCTCCGGCTTTTGGGACAGGGCCGTGCGTTCGTACAGCATCGAGTCGATGCGCTCGCGCAGCGTCCGCACGCTCCAGCGTTCGGCGCTGGTCATCTGCGCGTAGTAGTCTCGCTGAAGCGGGTCTTTCAGCGGGATCAGTGCCACGAAATGCGACCAGCTCAATTGTCGTGACAGTGAAACGACAATTCGCTCGTCGGGGTAGGCGATGGCGAACTGCACCATCCGGCGCAGGTTCTTGTCCGCGAAGCTGCGCCCGTAGTCGTGGACAAGCTGTGCGGCCAGGGACGGCAGGATTTCTTCGCCGTACCCGGCCCGCTGACCGGCCAGCACTTCCGTATGGATGCGCTGGCCGACGCGCCAGAACAGCAAGGTCAGTTCCGCATTGACCGCCGAGGCGGCGCGCTGGCGCGACGCCTCGATCAGTGCCCGAATGTCGCCCACCAGCGCCTTTGGTGCTGCTGGTGACGCAATGGATGCCTTGCGCCTGCTCATGCCGTTGCCTCCGCAGGGAGCCGCTTGGCGCCGGTGATCGTCTTGCGCCGGTTCGCCACCAGTTCGGCCGCCTTGCGCACCGGGTCATCCTCGGTGTGGACGTAGCGCATGAACATCGCCACGGTCTTGTGCGCGGTCAGCGCCATGCCGACCTTGACCGGGATGCCCGAGTTGGCTATGTCGGTCGCCGAGCGGTGGCGGATGCCGTGCGTGCCTACATGCGCCGCGCCTGCGGCCTTGAGCGCACGGCTCCAGCCGTTGTAATACTCGCCCGTGGTCAGGTGCTGGCCGGGATGGTTCGGGGACGGCAGCACATACGGGCAATCGTCCCGGCGCGGTGCCGTCGAAAGCAGCCGATAGGCTTCCTCGCTCATGGGCTTGGACATGCCGCCGGTCTTGCTGTCGGGCCAGACGACGCGCCGGTTCTCGAAGTCCACCCAATCCCATTGGAGCGTGACGATTTCGCCGCGACGGCCGGCGAACTCGAATTGCAGCCGGATCGCGAGCGGGATGACGTAGCTCTCCAGTCTCTCGGCCTCCAGATGCTCAAGATGACGGAACAGCTTGCCCATGTCCTCGTCGCTAATGAGGTGGGTGGCCTTGCCGTTGGGGAACATCGGGACATGCCGGCACGGATTGGTGCCGTCGGGCCGGTAGCCCCACACCTCGGCCAGATTGAACATGCGGCGCATGACGCTGAACGTGCGGTTCGCGTCGGCCGGCTTGTGCGTCATCTTCTTCATCATCCCGGCCACGTCCGGGCGCTTCACGTCCTGAACCTTCATCCGGCCGATCATCGGGACGATGTTGCGGTCGATGACGCTCTGATAGCCTTCCTGGGTGCTGGGCTTGTTGCGCAGCTTGGAGTAGTCCTCCATGAACTTCGTGCAAAGCTCCTTGACCGTGGGCGCTTTGCGCGCCTGCGCCTTGTCTGCGGCCGGGTCGCCGCCCCGGCGCACCTGGGCCAGCCATTCCTGAGCCAGCGAGCGGGCCTGTTCGACGGTCAGTTCCCCGTACTGACCCAAGGCGGGCTTGCGGCGCTCGCCGGCGTTCGTCCGGTACTGGAGCATGAACACCTTGCGGCCCGATGGGGTAATCTTGCACAAGAAGCCGGGCACCAGGGTATCCCTGAGTTCGACAGCCTGCGCCTGGGGTTGTGCCGCATCGACTGCGGACTTGGTGAGCTTGATCTTTGCCATGATGACTCCTCGGAAAGACCCGATTCCCAAGAGCCTCATAGGGGCCACCAGCAGGGAAGTTGGGTCAGGTTTCGGAAAGAACCGGCATATGTTGAACTCGCCTAAGTTATTGATAAACCTGCTGTATCGGGCTTCGGCGTAGTCCAGCGAAGTTCGGTGCTGGAGTCATGGTGAAATGAAAAAACTGCTGTACTGGCTGGCCGTGTGCGCCTGCACCCTGCTGGTGCCCTTGACGCCGGTCCGCGCCGACGAGGCGTTGTGGGCGGAACTGAAGGCCGGCGGCAACGTGCTGCTGATCCGCCACGCCGCCAGCGGGCCTGGAACCGGCGATCCGTCAGGCTTTTTCCTCGGCGACTGCAAGACGCAGCGCAACCTGTCGGAGGCGGGACGCGAGGAGGCGCGCCGCCTCGGCCGCGCGCTGAAGTGGCGCGCCGTCGCCGTGAGCGAGGTGCGTGCCTCGCGCTGGTGCCGGACGCTGGAAACGGCCGAACTCGCCTTCGGCCATCCGCCCGTGGCGTGGGAGGCGCTCGATGCGCTGGAGCAGGCGCCGGACCGCGAGGCCGAGCGAGCGAGCGCCGTCATCGCGCTGGCCGATACCGTGCGCCCGCCGCAGAACATCGCGCTGGTGACGCACGCGGCCAACATCCGCGCCCTCACCGGCATCGCGCCGTCGACCGCCGAGATCGTCGTGGTGCGCGGCGCGGGCGGGAAAATCAGGGTGGTCGGACGGCTGCCCGTCCAGTAGGCGCGCCGCGCGGCCGCTTCAGACGCCGTTCTTGCCGAACCACTCGCGCATGCGCTTCCAGCCGTCCTCGGCGACCTCCTTGCGGTAGCTCGGCCGGTAGTCGGCGTGGAAGGCATGCGGCGCGTCGTCGTAGACGTGGATCATCGACTTGCCGCCGGCCGCCTTCAGCTTGTCCTGCATGTCCCAGACCGTGTCGAGCGGAATGCCCGCGTCGGCGCCGCCGTAGAGGCCGAGCACCGGCGCCTTGAGGTTTCCAGCCAGGTCCGTCGGCTGCTTCGGCGTGAGCGCGCTCGCCTGCCCGACCAGGCGGCCGTACCAGGCGACGCCCGCCTTCAACTGCGGGTTGTGCGCGGCATAGAGCCAGACGATGCGGCCGCCCCAGCAGAAGCCGGTGATGCCGAGGCGCGCCGTGTCGCCGCCACTGACTTTTGCCCAGGCGACGCAGGCGTCGAGGTCGGACATGACCTGCGCGTCGGGCACCTTGGCGACGATGCCGGTGAGGATTTCCTGGATGTTGGTCAGCTTGCGCGGATCGCCGTGGCGGGCGAAGAGTTCCGGCGCGATGGCCTGGTAGCCGAGCTTGGCCAGCCGCCGGCAGGTGTCGGCGATGTACTCGTGCACGCCGAAGATTTCCGAGACGACGAGGATCACCGGGAAGTTGCTGCCCGATGCCGGCTGGGCGCGGTAGGCGACCATCTCGCCGTCGGCCGTCTTCACCTTGATTTCGCCGGCGGCGAGGCCCTGCGTGTCGGTCGCGATCGCCGTCTGCGCCATCACCGGCTGCACGGCCAGGGCGAAGCCGGCGCCGAGCGCGGTGACGAGGAAGCCGCGGCGGTTGAAGGGCACCTCGGGAACGAGGCCGTTGAAGTCGGCGGCGATTTGTCCGCTCATGTTTGTGTGTTCCTGTCGGGGTGGGGTGCGGCGAAACGCTAAAATACCCCGGTTCGACCAATTCTTCAAGCCTAAAGGACATCTCATGAACGCCCCGATCAGCCGCTACCCCGTGCCCGAACTGAAGGACATCCCCGAGGACATCCGCGCCCGCATCCTGGCGGTGCAGGAGAAGTCCGGCTTCGTGCCGAACGTCTTCCTCGCGCTCGCCCACCGGCCGGACGAGTGCCGCGCCTTCTTCGCCTACCACGACGCGCTGATGGAGAAGGAAGGCGGCCTCACCAAGGCCGAGCGCGAGATGATCGTGGTGGCCACCTCGAACGCCAACCAGTGCCAGTACTGCGTGGTGGCGCACGGGGCGATCCTGCGCATCCGCGCCAAGAACCCGCTGGTCGCCGACCAGGTGGCGGTGAACTACCGCAAGGCCGACATCACGCCGAAGCAGAAGGCGATGCTGGACTTCGCCATGAAGGTCTGCCTGGAGTCGGGCAAGATCAACGACGCCGACTTCGAGACGCTGCGCGGCCACGGCTTCTCGGACGAGGACATCTGGGACATCGGCGCCATCTCGGCCTTCTTCGGCCTCTCGAACCGCATGGCCAACCTGAGCAACATGCGGCCGAACGACGAGTTCTACCTGATGGGCCGTCTGCCGAAGAAATAGCGCTTCGGCAGGGGACGGTCTATTCTGTGCGGGTGGACAATCCCCGCACCGACCGCCCCCGGCCCTTCCGCTTCGCCGACCTGCGGCGCGGCGGCGGCGATGCGGCGGCCGAGCTGCTGGCCGGCCTGCTCGCCGCGCGCGCCGCGATCCTGCCGAAATACTTCTACGACGAACTCGGCTCGCGCCTGTTCGCCGCGATCTGCTGCCTGCCCGAATACTCGCTGACGCGCAGCGAGGCGCACCTGTTCGCCCGGCGGGGCGGGGAGATCGCCGAGGCGGCGGGACGCGGGCGCCTGCTGATCGACCTCGGCGCCGGCGACTGCGGCAAGGCGGCCGGCCTGTTCCCGCTGCTGGCGCCGGCCGGCTACGCCGCGCTCGACATCTCGGCGGACTTCCTGCGCGAGGCGCTCGGCCGCCTGCGCCAGCGCTTCCCTGACCTGCCGATCGCCGGCGCGGCGATCGACTTCACGCACAGCCTCGACCTGCCGGAAGACCTGCTGGCACCGGCCTCTGCGCCGCAGCTGTGGTTCTATCCCGGCTCGTCGATCGGCAATTTCGCGCCCGAGGCGGCGCGCGCCTTCCTGGCGCGCATCGCCCGCGCCTGCGGTGCAGTTCCTCCCGGCGGCGCCCTGCTGATCGGCGTCGACCTCGTCAAGGAGAAGGCCGCGCTGGAGGCCGCCTACGACGATGCGCTCGGCGTCACCGCCGCCTTCAACCTGAACGTGCTGAACCATGCGAACCGCCTGCTGCCGGCGGATTTCGACGTCGCCGACTGGCGCCACGTCGCCTTCTTCGACCCGGCGGCGAGCCGCGTCGAGATGCACCTGGAGGCGCGCCGCGAGGTGACGGTAAAACTGGCCGGGCAGGCGCGCCGCTTCGCCGCCGGCGAACGCATCCACACCGAGGATTCGTACAAGTGGACGGCGGAGGGATTCGCCGCGCTGCTCGAAGCAGCCGGCCTGCCGAAGCAGCGGCGGTGGCTCGCCGAAGAAGGCGGCTTCGCGCTGTTCCTGGCGGCGCCGGCATGAGCCGCCGGCTCTCGAAAGCCGCGCTGCATGCCACGCTCGACGACAGCCGCGCGCGCCTGCTGGCGACCTACGCCGACTTGCCGGCGGCGCTGTGGCAGTCGGTGCCCTACCTGAAGATCATCAATCCGCCGCGCTGGGAGATCGGCCACGTCGCCTGGTTCGCCGAGCGCTGGTGCCTGCGCCGCCGCAGCGGCGGCTTCGCCGATTCGCGCTTCCTGCACGACCCCGACCGCTGGTACGACTCGAGCCGCGTCGCCCACGCGGCGCGCTGGACGCTTGACCTGCCCGGGCTGGCGGCGACGCGCTGCTACCTGGCCGGCGTGCTCGACGCCTGCCACGCCGCACTCGACTGCGAGGACGCCGATGCATATTTCTTTCAGCTGGCGCTGTATCACGAGGACATGCACTGCGAGGCGCTGTGCTACACGCTGCAGACGCTCGGCCTGGCGCCGCCGGCGCAGCTGCGCACGCGCCGCGGCCCGCCTTCCCTGCCCGCCGCCGCGGAGCTGTCCTTCCCCGGCGGCGAGACGGAGATCGGCAGCCGCCGCGACGCCGGCTTCGTCTTCGACAACGAGAAGTGGGCGCACACGGTGGCGCTGGCGCCCTTCGCCATCGATGCGCGGCCGGTGAGCAACGAGGAATTCCTCGCCTTCGTCGAGGACGACGGCTACGCGCGGCCGGAGTGGTGGAGCGAGGCCGGCCGGGAGTGGCTGGCCGGCACCGGCCGCCGCGCGCCGCGTTACTGGCGCCGCGGCGCGCACGGCTGGGAGCGGCGCGTCTTCGACGCCTGGCAGCCGCTCGCGCCGGAGGAGCCGGTGCTGCACGTCAGCGCCTTCGAGGCCGAGGCCTGGTGCCGCCGCGCCGGCCGGCGCCTGCCGACGGAGGCCGAGTGGGAGTGCGCAACGCGGAGCGCCGATGCGGCGTTCCTGCCCTGGGGCCATGTCTGGCTGTGGACGGCCAGCCCCTTCGCGCCCTATGCCGGCTTTTCGGCGGACGCCTACGCGGACTATTCGCAGCCCTGGTTCCACACGCACCGCGTCGTGCGCGGCGGCTCCTTCGCCACGCCCGCCCGCCTGCTCGATCCGGCCTTCCGCAATTTCTACGAGCCGCACCGCGACGACATCTTCGTCGGCTTCCTCAGCGCGCGGGATCTTTGATTCAGGAAACGGCCGGCGCCGAGGCGGCCTGCTCGACGGGGATCGCGTGTGCGACCTCGCCGGCGAAATGGGCGACGGAGTTGGCGTAGTAGGCGAGCACCGGCAGGTTCTCCGGCACGGGGCGGAAGAGGCCGTCGCGTTCCTCGACGATGCGGCGCAGGGTCAGCATGCGCAGGCCGACGCCGATGGCGTAGTCGCGATCGTGGCGCGGGATGTAGATGTGGGCGCCGTGCGCCTCCCAGTCGCGCAGCAGTTCGCAGGCAGCCGACTTGATCTCCAGTTCCGACAGCGCCCGCGCCGCGTCCCGCCCGAACACCTGCGCCACCAGCGCGACGGGCACCACCGGGATCACCCCGCCGATGGCCTGCATCAGGTGGCGTCCCAATGCCTCGACCTCGCGCCGCCGGGCCTCGTCGTCCAGCGCGGGGAAATCCACGCCGCGCATGGCGACGTAGCGCCGCATGGAAACCGGGCTGCCGAAGTTCACGCAGGCATAGCCGAAGCGGTGCCAGTTGCCGGCGAGCATCTGCCACAGGTTGCGCCCGATGAAAGTCAGTGTCGTCAGCACGGCGCCGGGCAGGCCGCGCCGGCGCCGGCACGCCTCCAGCTTGAGCAGCTGGCTGCGGTCCTCCAGCACGCGGTCGTAGTTGAGGCCGACGGGGATGAACACCAGGTCGCGTTCGCCGTCCGGGCGGAAGGACTTCACCATGTAGTCGAGCAGGCCGAAGCGCGGCTGGCGCAGCGCGCCGTCGACGGTCAGGCCGCCCTCGGGAAACAGCGCCTGCGGCACGCCGGCCTCGGTGGCCATGCCGACGTAGCGCGACAGCACGACGCGGTAGAGCGGATCGCCGGAGTCGCGCCGCACGAAGAAGGCGCCCATCGAGCGGATCAGCGCCTGCAGCGGCCACACCCGCGCCCATTCGCCGACGGCGTAGGACAGCGCCACCTGCTCGGCGGCGAGGAAGGCCACCAGCACGTAGTCCATGTTGCTGCGGTGGTTGATGACGAAGACGACGGTGGATTTCGGGTCGACGGCGGCGAGGCCGGCCTCGTCGGCGTAGCCGAGGCGCACGCGGTAGAGCAGCCGCGCCGTGGTCTTCGCCAGCCAGTAGCCAAGGCGGAAGTACAGGTAGGCGTTGAAGGAGGGCACGATCTCGCGCGCGTAGCGGTCGACGCGGCGGCGCACGTCGACGAGCGGCTCGCCGCTCTCCCGCGCCTGCGCCGCGGCGGCGGCCTGGATGCGCGGGTCGTGGAAGAGGCGGTCGACCAGCACCTCGCGCCGGGTCAGCTTGAACGACGGCAGCTCGATCCTCAGGCGGGTGTTGAGCTCGCCGATGACGGCGTTGATGCGGCGGCGGAAGAACCAGCGCATGCCCGGCGCCAGCAGCAGCACGCCGGCGGCCCAGGCGGCGAGCAGCGCCAGGATGACGAACAGCCAAAGCGGGACACTGATGCTGGCGTCCATGCCTCCTCCCGGCGTCACATCAGGACGATGTCGAACTGCTCCTGAGTGTAGCCCGATTCGGCCTGCAGGGAAATCGGCTTGCCGATGAAGTCGGAGAGCATGGCCAGCGAGGCGGATTCCTCGTCGAGGAAGAGGTCGATGACGGCGGGCGCGGCCAGCACGCGGTACTCGCGCGCGTTGAACTGGCGCGCTTCCCGCAGCAGCTCGCGCAGCACCTCGTAGCACATGGTGCGCGCCGTCTTCACTTCGCCCCTGCCGCCGCAGGTCGGGCAGGGCTCGCAGAGGACGTGGGCGAGCGACTCGCGCGTGCGCTTCCTCGTCATCTCGACCAGGCCCAGCGCCGTGAAGCCGTTCACCGACATGCGCGTGTGGTCGCGCGCCAGCGCCTTGTTCAGCTCGGCCAGCACGGCGGCCTGGTGCTCCTCGCTCGCCATGTCGATGAAGTCGAGGATGATGATGCCGCCGAGGTTGCGCAGCCTGAGCTGGCGGGCGATGGTCTGCGCCGCCTCGAGGTTGGTCTTGAAGACGGTGTCGTCGAAGTTGCGCAGGCCGACGAAGCCGCCGGTGTTGACGTCGATGGTGGTCATCGCCTCGGTCTGGTCGATGATCAGGTAGCCGCCGGACTTGAGGTCGACGCGGCGCGCCAGCGCCTTCTGGATCTCGTCCTCGACGCCGTGCAGGTCGAACAGCGGCCGCTCGCCGGTGTAGTGGGTGAGCAGCGGCGCCAGCTGCGGCATGTATTCCTGGGCGAAGGCCGTCAGCTTGTGGAAGTTCTCGCGCGAGTCGATGAAGATGCGCGAGGTCTCCGGCGTCACCAGGTCGCGCAGCAGGCGCTGGCCGAGGGTCAGGTCCTGGTAGAGCAGCGCGGGGGGGCGGGCGCTCACCGCGGCATTTTTCGCCTCGGCCCACATCTTGCGCAGGTAGGCGATGTCGTTGGCGAGCTCCTCGTCGCCGGCCTTCTCGGCCATGGTGCGCACGATGAAGCCGCCGGTCTCGTCGGCCGGCACCAGCTGCTGCAGCTTCCCGCGCAGCTGCTCGCGCTCGGCCTCGCCCTCGATGCGCTGCGAGATGCCGATGTGCTTCTCCTGCGGCAGGTAGACGAGCAGCCGCCCGGCGATGCTGATCTGGGTGGACAGGCGCGCGCCCTTGGTGCCGATCGGGTCCTTCAGTACCTGGACGATGAGGTTCTGGCCCTCGGAGAGGATCTTCTCGATCGGCTTGGGCCCCTCGCCGCCGTTGCCGCCCTGGCCGTTCTGGCGCTGCTCCCAGATGTCGGCGACGTGGAGGAAGGCGGTACGCTCGAGGCCGATGTCGATGAAGGCCGACTGCATGCCGGGCAGCACGCGCACGACGCGGCCGAGACAGACGTTGCCGACCAGGCCGCGCGAGGCGGTGCGCTCGATGTGCAGCTCCTGCACGATGCCGCCCTGCATGAGGGCGACGCGGGTTTCCTGCGGCGTGAAGTTGACCAGAAATTCCTCGCTCATGGCGAGGAGTGTATCAGGTCGTCGCGGAATCCCCCGCGCGAGGGCGATCAGGAGCTCGCGTTCAGGCGCACGTAGAGCTTGGCGAGCAGGCGCTTGACCTGCTCCGAGGCGCGCACGTAATCGCCGTACTGCAGCAGGCGCATCGCCTCCTCCTTTTTACCGGCCTGGGCGGTTTCCAGGATGCGGCCGGCGCACTGGTGGAAAAGGGCGTGGTGTCCCTTCATCTCGCCGAAGGTGTCGAGGGTGCCGAAGCGCTCGCCGCCGGTGCTGTAGATCCACTTGCCGAGCGGGCACTGGTCGTCGCGGCAGACCACCTCGACCTTGAGGTTCTCCTGGCTGGTGCCCTGGATGTAGCTCTCGAGGCGGCTCTTCCATTTGATGTGGGCCTCGATGGCCGTCATGAAATTCAGGCCGGCCACCTCCATCGCCGACGCATCGGCGGCCGGC
>Ga0116144_10000821_pt1 | contig 40153 bp, 29 predicted proteins | sample AD_UKC035_MetaG_FD_89746 | JGI IMG/M metagenome (GOLD analysis project Ga0116144, IMG submission 89746) | Active sludge microbial communities of municipal wastewater-treating anaerobic digesters from USA - AD_UKC035_MetaG | ecosystem: Engineered > Bioreactor > Anaerobic > Digestate | place: USA...
CCAATCTGTTTTATCGCTTCGACTCCACCATCTTCTCTTATCATATAAGGAAACGCCTGTCCGGCATTGCAGCAGGTCAGCTTGCCGGATTTATCGATATGCCCGCCAAAACAGGTCATCATTTTAACCCGACGCAAATGCCCGAGCATAAGGTTGTTCATCATGGTGAAGATTTCGTGCGGCATCTTTACACCCTGATCGACGATGCCGGAAAAAGCCGCTCTGGCCATTGAAACTACGAGTGCCGCCGAAATCGAGTGGCCTGACACGTCACCCATGATGAATACCATCTCCCCTTCGGCCGGCACGAACGCGTCGTAATAGTCACCGCCGACGTCATCAGCCGGCACAGTGCGGCCGGCGAATCTGGCGGCGCCAGAACAGATGTCACTTCCGGGCAGAATGCAGGTTTGCACGAAATGCGCGACTTCGAGTTCCTTCATGCCTTCAAGTGCGCCATTGAAAGTTTCTGCCAGCTGCTGCCATTCGTCAGACGTCTCGATGACGATACGATGTGAATGATCGTGCTTTTCCATGGCATGGACCCCGCCCATGACCAGTCGAGCCGGTCTGAGCACGCCCCGTATCAATCTGATATAGACGAATATCAGCGCAACGATAACAATACAGGCTGCCAGCAGCAGCCGGTTTTCGAGTTCCGACAGCTGCCTGTCGATCGCTTCGAGCGAAATGGCTGCAAATAAAACATAACCCTGCACCTTTCTGCCGACATAAGCACAGAGCAGATGCGGTTTGCCATTGATAAGATGTTCTTCTACGTGCAGGTTGCGTGGTGGCTGCATCATGCTGAACAGTCTCGGCATGCGCATACGCATGTCGACGAAAGGAAAACTGACGCTGAACACACGCGACGATACGGCCATAAACTGAATATCTGCCGGCCAGCACTCTTTGTTGCGAAAAACCTTTTCGAAATAGTTACGCGAGAAGTTGTAATTGCCGGAAAAGATAATCAGACAGTATTTTGCCCGTCCATCGACGTCTTTGATCAGATCGACAAAGTTGATCGACTGGTTAACGTCGAAACCGAGTTCGATAAAATCGCCGAGATTCTGCTGTATGCGCGAAACCGAGTTCTCATCTTCAGATTCGAGAAACGAAGACATGATCATCGACGAGACTTCTTCTTTACCGGCACTGCCAGAGCCCTGAATCGTAGAATTATAACGATTGATCAGATCTTTGCCGGTAAAACTGGTGATGGAAGTGTATGCTGTTTTTCCCTGCGCCGGCATAAGAGTTATACATTTTTTGAGATCGAAGTTTTCGGGGGTGGTCTTCAACACATACTCAGCTTCAAGATCGAAGGGAATCCAGCCATCGGCGAAGGCCTGCTGACATACCTTTTCGCGATGAGCCATATCATAAAAAACCAGTCGCCTGACCTGCATGCCGGCAGTGGCGTAAGGCCTGATAAATCGGCCTTCGGCATCGATCAGCAGACAGGTATCGAAAAGAAATTCGAGTTCGAGGCGCACCGACTGATCGATGAAGTCCTGCAGTCTATCAGGCTTGCCGTTAAAAATTTCGACAAGATCGCGATATTTCTTGCGAACTACTCTGAATTCTTCGGCATAATGCGAATCGAGCTGCATCAGAAGTTTTTCGAGACGGGCGGCGGTCTCGATTCTGGCTGATTCGCGGCGCGAATCTAGAAACAGGTTCCAGTAGAAACCGACGGCAACGACCGGCAAAGCCATGCTGATCAGAAAAACGAATGTGATCATCGTGGTCAGCGAAAGCTTGAAGCCTTCTTCTGTTTGAAAAGCTCGAAACCAGAGAGGAACCCAGAAAAAGAACAAAGCCAGCGTCCAGAATGGGGCCGGCACCCTGCGATAGTTCATGACCGAAAGAAGAATGCGCCCATCTGGTTTGAAAGACACCAGCACTTCGCGCGAGCCGAAGACCAGGTATTCATAACCGCTCTTGATATCCATGCCACTGACCCGGGGAGCGATGACAAATGGATTCAGGCCGTCAGGAACAAGGGAATCTTCAGGGTTGAACAGGTTGACATAGCCATATTCATTCAGCGACACACCCAGGCTGGCAAAGAGATTGCGGGCGAGAAGCCGGTCGGTGAGTTTCTTTTCATGCACCAGCGCGATCATCGCGTTAACTCCATCAGCATGGCTTTCTGGTGCTGAGAACCAGATGCCGTAGGTTCTTTCACCTGCGATGGTCACTTTTTGAAGAACTCCTGGTTTGCCTTCGAGACGCGGAAATCCGACGCCGCCGTTCAGCAGCTTGATCAGGCGGTTTTTGGCTTCTCCCTCAAGACGTGATCTTAATAGACCGGTGTCGAAGTGTTCGAGCATGAATTTCCAGTCATCAGCGCGTTCAGACGGCACATTCAGAGGCTGTCGGTTGTTAAAATAGACTATTTCGCAGGAATCGGACGCCATGCCATGCCGGCGCAACCAGTCGGCGGTCAAACGAATGGCCTCAGACGCATTCTTTCCGCCAGATTCGGCAAAAAGCTGGTTGAATCTGCTGTTAAAAAGCTTATCGAAACGGAATGAGGCATACATCTTTTCGAGAAAAGTTTCGCGACTGCGCCGGTAATTCTGGTATTCACGCTGCTCGCAACGTTCATGAAAGAAACCGATGATGATCAGATTGAGAATTATCCCGAAAATCAGAATGAGCAACCGGATCGGCCTGTTGTCAGTTGTTGGCATGACCGTCTCCTGACTGGCTGCGTTTGAGCACTACTACAGTCTGATCGTCATTCTGCGGTCCCCAGGCATTTGCCGAAGCTATGATCGAGTCGACTGCTGCAGCCGGTTCGAGAGCGCAGGTTTTCGCGCAGATTTTTGCAAAACTTTCGAAACCGAGCATCTGACCGCCGGCGCTGGTCGTCTCGACCAGGCCATCGGTGTATATCACCAGACTTTCGCCCGGTTCAATGCTGCGACTGGCCGAACCGATCACCGGCTTTGCCCTGACTCCCAATGGCATACCTGCCAGATTGAGCATCTCGAATTCACCTGAAGCCTTGATAATGACCGGGTATGGATGTCCGGCCGATGCGTAGTCAAGATGACCACTGGCAGGGGTGTAAAATCCCAGCCAGCAGGTCATATACAGCCTCTTGGCACCGTATTTGAAATGCAGGCGATTGATTTCCTGCAGCAAGGAGGCGGCAGATGCAGCCTTTTCGGCAAGCAGCGACAGCCAGACCTTGGTCGAGGCCTGCACCATTGCCGGCGCAATACCATGCCCGGTAACGTCACCGACAACGATCAGCACCCTGCCATCTTTGAGGGCAAACCAGTCGATATGGTCTCCGCCAAGCTCTGTCGCGGTGATGCATCGGCCATAAAGCTGCCAGTCATCGCCGCGCATGGCTGCTTCCGGCCATAATGTTTCCTGTACTGTGCGGGCGACCTGCATTTCCTGGAAATTGACGAGCGTCTGATTAAGGCTCGACAGCATGTGCGAAAACTCTTCAACGGCAGCGCCCTCGACCCTTACTCTGAAATCTCCAGCAGCAACCGCATTTAGACCAGTCCTGAGATTTTCGAGCGGTTTCAAAAGCAGCATGCTGGTGACTCTTGCCGAGACCAAAGCCAGCAGTATCACGAGAATGGAAAGAACGATCATCCGACGGTTCAGCTTGCCGATACTGTTTTCAACCAGATGATAAGGTTGCGCCAGAATCAGCACGTAGCCGTCGAGATAATTGCCTTTAACTGCGCTCAGCAGATACTGCCGCCCACCGACACTGGCGATTTCGTGGGCCGGCAGTCCGCTTTTTACGACCTGATCGGCCAGTTGTCGCAAAGTCGGCTCACTGCCGGTAGCGCGTTTGGGAAACGATGGCCAGTCTGGTATTGACTTGACTGGCATGGCAGCTAATCTTGGCAGATCTTCACCTTTCAGACGATCGCGCTGCCGGCTGACCTGCAACAGGTAATTCCGCTGCATTCCGGCCTGAGAAAGAAAAACATACATCATGGCGTGGGCATAACTCTTATCGTCGATAAAAATATCGACATAGGTCGGAAGAACGCTGTCAAGCAGGTTGAGCATGCCGATGCGGCCACAGCCCATGATCAGGCCTCGCGCCAGCCAGCCGCCAAAATCTGCCACGATCGATTTGATATCGGTCGAGGCCGGTTTGTCATGCTTCTCGACGAACTCGCCGCGAAAGGTTTCGAGCAGCATCTCGCCGTAATGAATCATGGTTTCTTTTTTGCCGTCGACTTTCGTCTGCTGACGGCCATTTAGATAAGACAGACTGAAGCTGTCAGACACAATCAGAATCTCACGTAATGATTCAGAAAATGTCTGACCCAGCCTGCCAATCTCATCGAGAGAATTGCGAAACTCATCTGGTGGCAGCGACATGCTTCTTCTGATGGCTGCTTTAAAAATGCCCTCAAGTTTGCGATATTCATATGTCAGCCCCTCGTCGATGCGCGTAAGTTCGGCTACGCTCTGCTGCTGCAGACCATCGACAAGAACTTTTTCGCGTTCGATGCGATCAGCAATACCGGTAAAGATCAGCAGAATCAGTGGAATGCCGGCGCCATAAAGGAACAGCGCTGCCAGTCTGCCTCGCAAACCCGGCGTCGCCTGCGAAATATCGAGCAGAAAATACAACACCAGAATGAAGGCAAAAAAAGCTGCCAGTCTGATCGAAAAACCAAACGCAGCGTAAATCATTGCCGGCTCGACGGCATGAACTGTTCTGGCGATAATACTGTTTCCTGTATCGGTGAAGCGCCTGATGCCTGGACAGCCATCGTAGAGAAAACCCTGCTCGCCAGTCGGCATTGCATTGACCAGAGCTGTGGCCGAAGCCGCGAACCCTGTTGATTCTGGCCTGATCTGGTGCCTGGCCAATGGATCCTGCCAGCCAAAGTGATAGCTGCGGCCGAATTTATTGATTGCAGTTCTTACTGCGTCGTCAAGCATCTGATCTGCAACCAGCAGACGTTTTCCAACAAAAACAATCATATGGCCGGAAAAATCGCCCTCGCGGTTTTTGAGCCTGAACCAGCCACCCCAGTGCCGATCATGACTTGAGCCGATACTGACAATTTCATCCGGAGTGCGGTTCATGATGGCGTGAGCGTTGCGATAGCCAGAAAACTGAAAGATAAAGCGCTCGTGCTTCTTGCTCAACGCCGGGTCTATTACCGCCTCCAGATATTTTTGCGCGACAAAGCGTGGCGGAACCGGCATGAATGGCAACGCCAGACATTTTCCATTCTCATCGAAGAGAAAGACTTCTATCGAACCGGGATTGGCGTCGAAATTCTGCTTAAGTCTTTTGTCAAAAGATTCAGACGGATAAGGCAATGCTGCCAGACTGGAAAAAGCGGCGCCAAAACGCTTAACCGGCTCGGATTGAGCTGCCACATCACTGAGAATCTTCGCCATTTCATTGCGTTCTGTCGCAACGCGGCGGTCAAGATCGATCTCGGCAAAATAATGGTTGAGGCCGGTCAGGAGAAGAAAGGGAAGAAAAACTATCAGCAGAGCCTTGCCTGCTGCTCTGACGATGGTAGCCAGAGGCTTCTGCCTCAATGAATCAGGAAATCTGGCAGACCATTGCATTCTGCTATTTGCTAATCTGGGTCAGCATAGGGCAGAACCATCAGAAAAACCTCATAATAAGCGGCTCGGCATAATTTTCCCGGTCGAACCTGACTTCGGCGGCTTCGATAACCGGCTGACGACGTGAACTGAAAGAGTTCGATATTTCGTTCAGCAGCTTCTCCACCCTAAGAATCTTACCCTTAACCGTTACCTGTGCATATGCTGTAATACGCGGATCAGAAGGAAGATCTTTTGGAAAAACCACTTCAAAAACATAATCCATGTTGCTTTCTGGGTTTACCGCCGGCTGCGCGTTAACAAAAAGTACGCGGCGACCACTTTTACTGGTGACGAATTCTATTCTCCCGGTCCATTCAACTGCGTTGCCAATGTAAGGATTCGGGTTACGACTGACTTCATAGACATCTATGCTCTTCCCGACATATGAAGCACTGCTGGTAGCACGTCGCTCATCCTCGATGCGCTGCTTTTCTCTCTGTTTGTTGATCCAGAAGCGGCTGGCATTGAGCATTTCATCAACCTGCCGATTCTGGTCGGTGGTGAGATTGCCGTACTGTCTGGCCATCGAAAGCAACGGTTCGGCTTTATCGTATTCGCCACGCTGATAAAAGTAGCTGCCGCGGCTGTAATAGTTGTAGCCCTGACGCCCGGCCAGATATGAGAGCTTGTCTTTGGCTTCCTTAAGGTTCGGATTAAGTTCGAGGCAGCGACGAAACTGCAGAATCGCGTCTTCCACGCGCTCCTGCGCCTCGTATGCTTCGCCGAGACCGAAAACGGCCTTTACCATTGAAGGCTGCAGCGCGACAGCCTGACTGAAAAAACTTTCAGCCCGTTCGGGGGCTTGCGTTTTCATGTAGATAAGCCCGATAGCATAAGGAATTTCGGCGTCAGTCGGCGCATTCTTCTGGGCTTTTGTATAGCTTTCGAGTGCGTCGGTAAAGCGGTTCTGGCGAAACCGCAGAAACCCAAGCATTTTATTGAGAGAGGCATCGTCAGGCCGTTCGCGCAAAGCCACTTCGTAATAACGTATCGCTTCTTCGGGGCGGCCCTGGTTGAGCATTTCGCGCGCCCGGCTTACCGCCTGATCGGCCGGAATTGTATCGAATTCTGTCTGCTGAATGGTCTCGCGGCCCTGAATCTTTTGTTGCGCAGCCACATCGGTTGCAAGAGTCTGCTGCATGGCTTCGAGTTCGCGCCGGGCTGCCAGATAATCGGGCTTGATCTGAACCGCGATCTGAAACTGAATTATCGCTTCTTTCATGAAGCCCTGAGCCTTGTAAACACGGCCTAGATTGTAGTGCGCTTCAGGGTAACGCGGATCTTTTTCGAGAGCCTGCTTGAATTCACGATAAGCTTCAAGATATCGGTTCTTGTAAAAATGATTGAGCCCGACATCGACGTGAAACTTGGCTGTTTGAGCCTCAAGAAGGGTTGCCGGCAGCAGCACCACGACAAAAATTAATGCGATAAATCTGTATCTGTTCATTAAGATCACCTCGACCGGTTTTAACAATAGTAATTATTCAATAAAATATTAGCAGAGTCTGAGCAAAAACTAAATACGCCCGACTCGAAGACTGGCAGAAAGGCTGAGCAGTATGCGAAGGCATTCTCAGAGGTTGTTGAGATCTTCAAGCTGCTTTGCCGACTGCTCATGCTGATCGATAATCTTGTCAAGGTCACGTTTGATCGCCTTGCCGTCGTATCCGATCAGACTGGCAGCCTCGGCGACCTTTGCCTTCTGCCGCATCTGGTCGGCCTGACTCATTGGCGCCACTGCCTTCGGCTCAATCTTCGGAGCAGGCGCTGCCTCCTGGTTACCGCAACAGCCACTCATAAAAACTGCACCCATCAACAAATACAAAGAAAAACGTCTCATAAACACCTCACATCATCATACAGATCAATGCTAATACTTTCTCTGAAACAAAACAATGCAAAATATTGCCTTAACCTGCTCTTTCAGAGTGTCATCTAAAAACTGAGTCAGCGAGAAATGCCTGGCAGCAGCGGTTTGCATTTGCCGGCCGGCGCGTATAAAATAACGCTGATATGAGCAAAAAAGAATCTGGTCTGGTCTGGTCGAGCGAATGGGGAAAAATGTGCCCCGGCTGTGAAAAGCCGGCGGCACAGTGTGTCTGCCGCAAAAGCAGCAATGCTGCGCCGCCGCCAAAAGACGGCATCGTGCGGGTTGGGCGCGAGACCAAGGGGCGAAAAGGTGCCGGGGTTACCATAATCAGCGGCCTGCCCGGCAGCGAAGATGAGCTCAAAAAGCTGGCGGCCGAACTCAAAAAAAAGTGCGGGGCCGGCGGCGCGCTCAAAGACGGCCAGATCGAGATTCAGGGTGAACACCGCGACCGCCTCGTCGCCGAACTCGAAAAAATGGGTTACCGCGTCAAACGCAGCGGTGGCTAGAATCAAGACATATAAAAAAGCGCCCGGAAGGGCGCTTTTTTGTTGAGGTTTAAGAGTTTTGTATCAGCCGCCGGAGTTTTTGAGAGAGAAGTTGAGGTCGATAGGATAGAGGCGCAGAACCTTGCCGGAACCGGAGGCGGCCGGGGCCAGTCTGATCAGAAAGTCTTCGCCAACTGCTTTTGAGATCAGCGGACGGGTCAGAAAAGCTTCGGGAAAACCAGTCTGCATTGTCTCAAACTGCTTATCGCTGCCGGGGGTGAAGCGCATCAGGTAATAAGGCATCTGAGTACTGCCATCATTGCCTGGTGACTTGAAACCGACGACGCATTCACCGCTGCCGGTTTTTGCCAGCAGTTCGAGATCGAGAACATCGCTGACCGGAATCTGAAATGTATCGACGGTATTGTCAGAAAGCTTTCTGACTGCGAGATAGAATTTGTTTTCTTTTTCGCTAACGTAAGAGACACTGTCTTTTTCGACCATCAGACTGCGGCCGTAAACCTTGTCAGCACGTACCAGAGTGCCATCTTCGCTGAATTCGATCAGTTCGGCAAGTGTTTGATCTAGCACCAGCAGATTACCCGAAGGCAAAAGCTCTATTCTTACCGGCCAGGCCAGCTTCTTTTCGCCAATGGCTGTCAGCCTGCGAATAATCAGTCCCTGCACATCGATTTTGAGTAGAGCAGTGTTGTCGATATCACAGAGCCAGAAACAGCCATTGGGCATTCTCACAAAGTCTTCGGGATAAAAATGGCTTTCACTGGCGATTGAGAGATATTGCAGAAGTTTACCGTTCTGATCAAACTCTACCAGGCGCTTGTTGAGGCTGTCGCTGACCCACAGGCTGTCGCCGACAAAGCGCAGAGCAGCCGGCCCCAGCGGCAGGCCTTTTCCGAAATTCTCGCCTGCATCGGCGAGAGTTTTGAGGCCGAGGTCGGCGGTTGAGGTTCCGAGGGGCAGCTCGAGCGCAGGCAAGGTTGCGGCATTCATCAACAGGCAAAGCAGTAGAATTGTGTAGCGTTTCATTATCTATCTCCGTTGTTTTATGGCATTGCCCAGCCAAGGTACTGCAGACTGCCGACCATCTGGCTGAGAGTGAACTTCTTGATGTTGGAAGATGTGGTTGAAATGACTATAGGCTCGCCATTAGCAGCTTTTTCGCCGGTAGCGATAAAAATATGACCATAGGGATTGGTGCTGGTCTTGTTGGTGAACATGACAGCGCCAGCAGGCGGGTTGCGATCGTTTTTTATCTTGCCGGCATTCTTGAAGTTATAATAAGCCTGAATAGCCGAAGGAGCGCGGAGCTCAGGAATTTTGCGACCGTAAGCGGTGCCAACAAAGGCGAGACACCAGCCATCCCAGGCGTCCGGGTTGCTTGAACGCTGGCCATTGTTCGAATTCAAACCTTTGCAGGTGCCACCGGGCATCTGATCGTGCGCCCAGGTAAGCGCTCCGGCCGGTGTTCCGTCGCCCTGTGCCTGCCCGATTACGGATGGCTTCTTCGGCAGCGTGCCGCTGCCGGTATTGCCGCCGGCCGTGCTGCTTCCGCCATCTTTGGGAATATAGCCACCACTGCGAGTGTCGCCGGGATAATCAGGATCTACCTGCGAAGCCGGTGCGCCGGGAATCGAAACGAAGTTTTTGTGCATGTAACCGGTCTGGCCATTTACCTGAACCTTGTAGAAATCGCCTTCGGTTCCGATCACGGTAACTTTGGTACCGCTCCCGAAAAGGCCGATGACCGGCCCCCAAGGGTATTCACGCAGACGCAGAGAGGGGTTTACCTCTACAGTGCCATCAACCGGGAACTCTGACTTTTTTGCATTCTTGTCTGCAGACTCTACCGCCGCACCGCTGCTGTCGAGGCCGGATACCGGCTTTGCCGGTTCGACCTTCTTTTCGGTGAAAGGATCGCCAAGCAGCAGGCCAGGAGCCATCAGACACAGGAATGACAATAAAAACCAGCGCTGCATAAAAGCTTTCATAATTTTTCTCCCATTCAGCCTTTTCTTATACTACTGTACATCGCTGCAAAAGTTTACCAGTCTTACATCGCAGTATTAAGGCTCTTCTGGGCGGCGATTTCGCTGGCAGCGATGCCCGGGTGGTGGTAACGCGTGCGACCTTTTGTCCACCACAGGCATTGAATGGCTTCAACCGGGCAATACTGAAGGCAAGCCATGCACTGTTCGCACTTTTTCAGCCATTGCGGCCGATTTCGATCAGACATCACTATATTGTTGACCGGGCAGACACTGGCGCAAAGGCCGCAACCCGTACAGGTGTTTTCAGCTCTGAAGCGTTTCTGCATATATGGAAAGCTGGAAACACACAGCTTTGATGAAAGCCTGGTCATCCATGCCAGTGGAGCAGGCAGGGAATATTCGACCGGTGTTCCAGCTGTAGTCTCGCAGGCGATTTCCAGTAGACGGTTGTCGGCCTCTTTCAACATGTGCTCGATGGTAGCAGGCTTTTCGCTGCCATAAAGCGGCGTATAATTGCCGGGCATGAAGATGACATGGCCGGCAGAAAGAGTTCTACCGCAGCGCTGCAGCATCTCTGCGGCAAAAATATCGAGGGCGGCGCCGGCAGAACTTGCGCAATTCGCGATTGCAGCCACATACTGAGTTCGCGGCATCTTTATCAGATCGAGCGATTTTGCGACAACAGCCGGAATTCCAGCACAGTAAACCGGAAAAACAAAGACGGCTTTATCGGTATTCACCTGAAAAGGCCTGCCTTCGTTCACGATTCCGGCCAGCGCTACGATACTGACATCTTTCAGCCTGGCCGCCAACGTTCGGGCAGCCGCCAGCGAATTACCTGTTCCAGTAAAATAAAAAACAGTCGCACTCATACAACGCCACCTCCGATCACCTTTTAAAACAGTATAGCTCTTTAAGCCGGCGCCGGCCAGCCTGTTTGAAACTGGCATCAATAAAGAGGTTTTACCGGCAGATCGATTATGTGTTAGTCTTAAATGGTAAAAAGCAGTAATACCGGAGGACAGAAAGTGATTTCAGTTGGCATCAAGAGAGTTTTTATAGCGTTTCTGATTGTTTTCACCACGCTGCCGGCATCGGCGTCCCGACCTTTTGAATCTCTGTTCTCCGAGAGGACAACTCTCGATGGCAAACAGCTCGACGGAAAGTATGACCCGAAAGCATCTTGTCAAGTCATCGAGGGCATGCCGACCTTTCACTTTATCGATAATGATTTCATTCCGTCCAATAAAATTACAGCTCTGTGCGAAGACCAGTATGGAAACATTTTTATCGGAACCCGAGACACCGGCGTTATAAAGTATGCGGTAATCGGTGACAAACGCGGTGTTTTCAATAATTTTCCGGTCGAAAACACAGAAAAACACGGTCAGATCGCCATACACGAACTGGTTTACAATAACCGCGAAAAAAGGCTTTATGTCGCGACCACCGGGGGGCTGTTTTACATCGTCGATGATGATGACTTCAGCTCGGCTACCTGTCGACCGGTTGAAGTGTTCGGTGACAAAACCATCACGGCAATGACAATCAGTCACAGCGGCGACATCTGGGCCGGAACCTCAGAGGGTCTGTACAACTCGAAAGGCGAGCATTATACCGAAGCCGATGGCCTTCCCTGTGACCGTATAATAACTCTGCTGTTCGACCGCCGTGATAATCTCTGCGTCGGCACCGAGACCGGCCTTGCCATTCGTCGTGGCGGCAATTTCCACACGATTTATTTCAGCGGTCGTGAAAAACTCTGGGTAACCGATCTGGCACTTACCAGACCTCTGGAGATAATGATGCCGCTCGAAAAATATGAATTGATCGTCAAGGCATTTTTTACCGGAATCAGGCTCAGCAAAGCCTATAACGAAAAAGATCACGGCAATATCGATGCGATGGAACAGGTGCTGCTTGACGTGGCCAGACCAGGCTCAGATTCGCTTCTGATAGCTACGACAGAAGGTCTTTATCAGGCCGACCCGACCGGCAGCGATGCTTACGAAGTAAATGAAGGCTGGATGCACTGCACCGAATTCAAAGAGAACGGATTCATGTATGCCTTCAACAACAAGGCTGAGGTGCTCAATCTTTCGCCTACGACCAGAGATCTGGCGCGCTTCGATATCAATCGACGATTTCGCAACCGCATGATCGGCCGTATGTTGCGTGAAGTCAGGAAAGAGGCGCCACCCGCACTTCTTGATGAAGCGACTATAGCAGAGCTGCATGGAAGGCCGGAAGAACGTATTCTGCCGGAAATTGAGCCACGTCTTGACAGTCTGCGGGCAACTTCCATGCTCATTGACCGCAACAACTTGTTCTGGCTGGGTTTTGATGGCGCCGGACTCTTCGTTGTCGATGCCAAAATGAACACCGGCGACTTTTTCTTCAAGGGCATCGGAACTTATATTGGAAAAGACGGAATGCCGGTAGCCGGAGAGACCAAATACCGCTACTATATGGTTTCAGAGAGAGCTAACGTTCAGGTCGAAAGCGAAGACATGCTGCAGGGGCAGGCACACTATCTTGGCGCCTGGTGGGGCGCATACCGTTTTTATCCGTTGAAAACATGGATCAACCGTTGTTCATACCTGCGTGACGACGACTGGAATCGAATCGCCGGCTATATTGGCCGCGCCGTTCCACCGAAGGCAATTTTCGAATTCATCGCAACTCTTGGCTCTGACCCGTTCATATTCATACCCTGCATTCACAGCGGTGATATTCCGGATCTGGCAGAACAGAAAGATGAGTCCGGAAGAATCGATGAAAACGAAGAATTCATCAAGGCCCACGAAATTTACGAACTGCCAAAGCTGTTTATTGACATCGATAATATTATCGAAACCTACCCTGAGAATCACCCAGAAAGCCGCGTTAATGAGAATTCACGGGAACTTCCAGCTGAAGCCACCTTTGATGACAACCCGTTGATTCGTTAAAGCGGCCAGCTGCATATTACACAGCTGGCCGGCAGTTTCTGCGATTCTGAGAATGAAATCAGAATTCGGCTGATTTTGGGGTTCGCGGGAATGGCGACACGTCTCTGACGTTGCCCATGCCGGTGATGAACATCAGCAGGCGCTCGAAGCCAAGCCCAAAGCCGCTGTGAACGACAGTGCCATATTTGCGAATGTCGAGATACCACCAGATGCTTTCTTCGGGAATCTTGAATTCAGCAGCGCGTTCTTTGAGGATTTCGAAGCGTTCTTCGCGCTGTGAGCCGCCGATGATTTCGCCGACGCCGGGAACCAGGATATCCATGGCGGCTACGGTTTTGCCATCAGGGTTGACGCGCATGTAGAACGCTTTGTTCTCGCGCGGGTAGTCGGTTACGATAACTGGCTTCTTGAAGTGCTTCTCGACGAGATAGCGCTCATGTTCTGACTGCAGATCGATGCCCCAGCGATCGACAGGATACTGGAACTTCTTCTTTTTGTTCGGCGCGCATTCCATGAGAATGTCGATCGCCTGTGTGTAGGTGATACGTTCGAAACTGTTGTCGCGCACGAACTCGAGCTTTTCGAGCAGTGTCATCTCTTCGCGTTCGGCCTGTGGTTTGAGCTTGTTCTCTTCGGCGTAACGTTTGCTCAGAAAATCCAGGTCATCGACACAGTGTTCGAGAGCGTAACCGATGAGGTATTTCAAAAAGCCTTCGGCGAGGTCCATGTTGTCTTTGAGGTCGGCAAAGGCGACTTCGGGTTCGATCATCCAGAATTCGGCGAGGTGGCGGGAAGTGTTGGAGTTTTCGGCGCGGAAAGTTGGCCCGAAGGTATAAACCTTGCCGAGTGCCATGGCAGCCAGTTCGGCTTCGAGCTGGCCGGAAACGGTAAGGTTGGTCGCCTTGCCGAAAAAATCTTCAGAGTAATCGACACTGCCGTCTTCGCGCAGCGGCGGGTCTTTTTCGGGCAGGGTGGTGACTCGAAACATTTCGCCGGCGCCCTCGCAGTCAGAGCCGGTAATGATCGGCGAATGAATGTTAAAGAAGCCGAGATCGTTGAAAAACTTGTGAATGGCGAAGGTCATGGCGTGGCGAACGCGCAGTATGGCTCCGAACACGTTGGTTCGGAAGCGCAGATGACCGATTTCGCGCAGGAATTCGAGCGAATGTTTCTTGGGCTGCAACGGGTATTCTTCGGGGTCGGCGACACCTTCGACGCTGATGGTCTCGCACAGCAGTTCGACTGCCTGGCCGCTTCCCTGCGAAGCAACAAGCTTTCCCGAAGCACGCAGAGAGGCTCCAGTAGTAACTTTTACCATAACTTCTTCGGTGATGCCTTCGTAGCCCTTATCCAAATCGACGACCAGCTGCAGATTGCGAATGGTAGAGCCGTCATTCAGCGCGATAAAAGAAACATTCTTGCTTGCCCTTTTGGTTCTCACCCAACCGCGTACCGAAACAACCGCATCTGATGGCGGCATCGTCAGAATCTTGCTGATGGACTGGCTCATTGAATAACCTCGTTTGTATTTGATCACTGCATTCCTGCACCGGGCAGGTGCGCCGATTATACTGCACCGCCCCGATTCAGTCAATAATCGGCAAGCTGCAAAACTTGAACCGGGCGGCAGGTAGTGTATAATGGTTGATGAAACGAAGGGCGAAGGAGGATTGATGAAAAAGAAATATTACGAGATCAAGATCGAGCTGATGGAAGTCGAACCCGCAGTCTGGCGCCGTTTTGTCGTGCCGGCCGAGATTTCGCTCGACCGCCTGCATGACGTCATTCAGATCGTCATGGGCTGGCAGGACGAGCATCTGCACGAATTCAATTTCGGCAAACATCGCTATGTCGAAATCATCGATGACGAATTCGACGACAAGGAAACCTTTCTCGAAGGCACTGTGCGCCTCAACAAGCATTTCAAAAAGAAAGGCGACAGCTGCATATATGTTTATGACTTCGGTGATTCATGGAGCCATCGGCTGACTCTCGAAAACTCAGATTTCAAGCGTTCAGAAGACGATTTCGAAATGTGGTGCCTTGAAGGCGATCGCGCCTGCCCGCCTGAAGACGTCGGCGGCCCTCCAGGCTACGAAGAGTTCTGCAAAATCATCAAAAGCCCTAAAAACAAAGAACATGCCTCGACCGTCGCCTGGTCTAACGGCCTGCAGCCAACCGGCAAAAAGTTCGATCCAGCCTGGTTCGACGGTGACATGGTTAACGTGACGCTTTACTGGTATGCCCGCTGGTCACGGCCACGCAAGCTTGATTGAGAAAACAGGAGATACTTTACCGTAAGCGAAGAGTCTCATTGATCAATCACCGATGAAAAATCGCTGGCTTCAGACGGTTTCCAGCTGGTATTGCTGACTGCCCATGCCAAGCTTTTCGGTATAATCGAGAATTTCGCGGCCGCGCCCGAATACCGTCTTTCCTGCGACTTCGTCGATCTTATCAAGACATGCCCGGTCGATGGCTACCGGGTCGGTTGAGGCAAAAATACCGACATCGGGCAGCAAAGGCGTCATTTTGCGACCTTCACAGTCGCAGCCTGAAGTCAGATTCATGGCGAAATTGACATAAATATTCTGTTTGCAGATCTGAGCGGCAAAGCTGTAATCGGCCAGCTTTGCCGTAAAGCTGCCCAGCATGAGAAAGCGCAGATAGTTCGTATGAATTGCATGGTGCGGGCAGGTCGCGGTGCAGGCTGCACAACCGACACATTTCTGCCGGTCGATGCGCGGCCACCAGGTCTGCAGATTGATCGCATCGACGGCACATACCTGTCGGCAGGCACCGCACTTACGGCAGAGAAACGGTATTATAAAAGGTTTGGCAGAAAGATGCTGAGCCATTTTGCCGCCACGGGAAGCAAAGCCCATCGCCAGCTGCTTGAGCGCGCCGCCAAACCCGGCCAGCGTATGCCCCTTGAAATGCGCCAGAACAATCAACTGTTCGTAGGGTTTGAAACCTGATGCGATATAGCACTTTTTGAACTGGCGCCCGGCGATTTCCTGAATGTAATAGTCCTGCCCGACTTCACCATCGGCAATCTCGATCGGCAGCTGGGTAAAACCGTGCTCGCGCGCGGTGATCAGATGGTTGGTGCGATTGTTGCGGCGGCCGCCGTAAAGAACGTTGGTCTCGATGTAGCAGGATTCTACCTGCTTCTGTTGAAGAAAGTCGATTATTCCGGCATAGTTTTCGGGCCCGAGAAAAGTCTGGTTGCCCTTCTCACCGAAATGCACCTTCAGCGGAACTTTCTGGCGCAGGGAAATGCGCTCGGCCTCGACCAGGTGCTTCAACAGTTTCCCTGCTGCAGCGCTGACTTCTGCGGCGTCGTGACTGGCGTTGAACGGGTGAAAGTAGACTCTGGCCATGGCTGCCCTTTGTTTTGTTGTCTTGAGCTTCAATCTTAATTTAAGCTACAGTTCGAAGGCAATCAAAACTTTGCAGACAGTGCTCTGAACTGTGCAATTTGCATGAGGTGCGAGTTCTCTGATATATTACACCTGCACTTAAAAGTAGTCTGAATCGCTGTTACAGGCCCGAGAGACTTCGAATTAATACTACTTTTTGCTTCTGGCTTCGAGCAGCAGCAGGTGCAGACAATCCTGAGCGAGGCCGGCATGGCGCAGACCGAAGGAAGGTCCGAGAACCTTGTCGGCAAGAGCCTGAATGCGACCTTTGAAAGATGTCAGCGCTTCCGCCGCTGCCGGGCCACTCAGCAGCGGGAACTGCCAGGCAAGGTCGTTGCTGGAATCGCGCTGCGCACCATGCCAGCCGAACGCGGCCGGGTCGGCCATCAGATCGGTTTCGAGCTCCGCCGTGAGCGGAAACAGGTCGAATGATACACCGAACGGATCGAAGGCCGGCCAGACGCCGGCAAGCAGATCGAGCGTGCCCTGACGGTCACTCTCGTCTTCGCCCGGAAAGCCGGTCATGAGAAACGAATGAACTGCCAGCCCCGCAGCAGCGGCATCGAGCAATACACGCCGGGCACGTTTCGCATCGACACCCTTGTGAAACCGCGCAAGAATTCTGTCAGAGCCGCTTTCCACGCCAATAAAAAGTTTCAGACAACCGGCTGCCCTTGCTTTGGCAAAGCCTTCACGTGTATGCCCCTCGTCAAGTCTGGCATAACCGATCCAGCAAACCGGCTCAGACAGAGAAGCGAAGATATCGCTCAGTTCGCGCAATCGTGCAGGAGGCAGTGCTTCATCGACAATCATGAAACGGCGATGCCCTTGTGCGAACAGTTTGCTGATCTCGGCTGCAACCTTCCTGACCGGCTTCGGCCGGTACAGCGGCCGGCCGGTCGCGGCGCGCACCGGATGAATACAGAAGGCACAACGCCCCCAGGGGCAGCCGCGGGCGGTTTCGACCGGCATAACCAGATGCGGAGTCAGGTAGTCATCGAGCGGAAATTCAGAAAAATCTGGCATCGGCAAGTCAGACATATTCTGCAGCGCAGTTTTTTCTGGCGCCAAGCCGCCCTTTTCAGCCCAGTTCAAGGCATTAGGAGCAGTTCCCGGCGTCATGCCAGCCGCTATTGCTGTTATCAGTGGCTCGCCATCACCCATACAGACCGCGTCGATTGTCGCTCCCAGCCATGATTGGCCGCCAAGAAGACTGCGGCGGTAGGTAAACGCATCACCACCAAAAACGATCTGGCACTTCGGCAATTTCTGCCTGACAAGTGCAGATAGAGCCAGAGCGGCCGGCAGCTGCGTATCAGATATGACTGAAAAGCCGACCAGTTCTGGTTCCCATGCAATAATGCCGGCGATTTCGTTTTCCAGATGCCTGGCAAACGGCAGCAGATCCGGCGCTTTCGTGGCTTTCTGCCAGTCGCGTGAGGTAACAGCCGAAGGCAGACCGCCGCAGGTATCCCAGAACAGGCGGCCGGTTCCGCGTGGATCGAAGCGCTCGTCAAAGATTTTCTGCATCTCCTGACTGGTGTTCAGATAGTTCTCAGCATTGCGCAAACAGTTTGGGTCGAGCAGACGCCTGAGCAGAAAATCTGCGAAGTCATGCGTGCTGGTCTGACGAAGCAGGTTCCGATATAAAGCGATATTCAGATCAAAAACGCGGGTTTCGGCGCCGGCCGACTGCAGCGCCCCGACCAGAACCGCCGGGGCCAGCGGTGGCTGCCGGGGATCCCATTGTGGCGGGAAAATCAGTGCTGCCCGCATAGTAAAACCCGCCGCACTGTTTCTGGATCAGTCTGTCTGTTCATCAGACTGATTGCCGGTCTGAGGCAGGAAACGCTCGTGGCAGCATGACCAGCATGATCCAGCCGACGAACATGAGAACGAGCGCCAGTCCAAAAGCTGTCTGAAAGGCAGCAATATCGTTGGTTGCCTCAGGTGACACCCATCTGACAATCAGCCCCATGACCCACATTCCCAGCCCGCCACCGACAAAACCGGTGAAGTTGTAAACCCCGAGTGCGGTACCGGCCATTCTCGCATCGAAGCATTCCCGCGCAATTCCGAAGCTGATTGAAAAAAAGCCGCCGCAGAAGCCCATAAACGTCAGCAGAGGCGTCATGTAAGGCGCAAGAGAATCAGTGGCAAAGACAATGGGAACCCAGCACAGCAGATATCCCAGCATACCCGAAGTCAGTACGGCATGCCGACGCTGCAACGAGCGGCCAGCAAGGATTCCGGAAATCAGTGCGCCAACCATCAGCCCGAGAGCAAGCCAGGTCAGGGCGTATCCGATCGAAGTATCGGGCATACCATAAACTCTTTTCAGGTATGGGCCGGCCCAGAGGCCCTGAAAGCTGATAATTGTCGTTTCAAAGGCAAAAAAGTAAAAAGTGAGAGCCCAGAACCGGCGAGATTTAAGCATTACACGCAACCCGCCCGGCTGCTTCGCCGCGGCTGTGCTCTGCTCATCGACATTTGCATTACAGCGCTCACCAGACTCTTCGCTTTCCGGCGGGTTATCTCTGATAGTCAGCCAGAGCAGCCCAACCAGAACGAGGGTAATCAGGCTGACGACTTCCATGGTTGCGCGCCAGCCCCAGATCGACTTGATCACCGCCAGCGGCCAGGTCGAGCCGAGTGCGCCAAGATTGCCGACCGCCAGCAGCATGCCGGTCATAAAAGCGAACGCATCTTTACCAAACCAGCAGCCAAGAACCCGCAGCGCCGGCACATAAATACAGCCGACGCCGGCGCCAACCAGCCAGCGCGCAAGAACGGCCGCATGATACGATTCGGCCCGGCCGAAGGCAAAAGCGCCAAGACTGGCTACCAGCAGAAAAATCGACATGGTCTTGCGCGCACCCCACCAGTCGGAGAGGATTCCAACGGGAATCTGCACCGAGGCATAGCCAAGCAGATACATCGACGAGAGAAAGCCGAGCGCGGCAGGGTCGAGACCGAGATCGGCCGTCAGATCGCCGGCCATGACCGCAGTGCAGAAGCGGTGGAACATGACAAAAAAGTATGCCCCCGCCAGAACCCAGAAGATTACCCAGCGTCGTTGCATCTTAACCTCACCAGAACTTGTACAGTCAGTATAAACGACATTGTCTGCAAAATCACCTTTCTGACTTTTTTGGCAAATGTTGTCAGGTTCAGCAGCAATTATCGGTCTAAATTCAGGGACGGTTGAGAGATTTACTCATCTTGCGTTATGACTGGCAAATGTGTAATCTGTGGCGTGCCGACAATGTCATACCGTCATGGCGGAAAATTATGGAATCTTTGTTGTTTCTGTTTATTGCGGCTTCAATTGCGGGCTTTATCGACACGCTGGCGGGTGGCGGCGGGTTAATTACCGTGCCTGCGCTGATTTTGAGCGGAATTCCGCCACACACTGCCCTCGGCACCAACAAACTGCAGAGTTCGATGGGCTCAGGAACAGCGACCTTCATGATGTTCCGAAAGGGCCGTGTCAGCTGGCCAAATGTAAAAAATCTCATGCTGGCGGCTTTCATCGGTTCACTTATGGGCACAGTAGCTGTTCAGTTCATTGATTCATCCGTATTGAGCTTTGTCATACCTGCAGTGCTTGTGCTGATCGCCCTGTATTTTCTGTTTTCGCCGCAGCTGAGCGAGGTCGAGCGTCACCCCCGGATTTCTGACAATCTTTTTAAAAAGTTGCTGGTGCCGGTGATTGGCTGGTATGACGGCATGTTTGGCCCGGGCACCGGTTCTTTCTTTGCGATGGCCGGCGTTTCACTGCGAGGTCAGGGCCTGATCGACGCGACGGTCGTCGCTAAAACCCTGAATTTTGCGACCAATATCGCTTCACTCATTGTTTTTCTGATAGCCGGTAAGGTGGTCTGGCTGTATGGCTTTACCATGATGGCCGGGCAGTTCATTGGGGCGGCCGGCGGCTCACATTGCCTGCTGCGTATAAACCCGCGCTATCTGCGAATACTGGTAGTAACCATGTGTCTTGCGATGCTGGTCAGGTATGCCTGGTCGGCCGGCTGGCTCGGCTGAATACAATGATACTGGTCAGCTTTCCGGTGTAACTGACGATTTTTCATCTTTTTTGCGTCTGCCGAAAAATAAAGCCAGCAGAACGATTGCCGAGAGCAAAAAAAGTATCGAGATACCGACAACGGCAAAAATCTGCGCGCCCTCTGCCGCAATTGGCGGCAAACCCAATTCTTTACGAATGCTATCCTGGATGGCAGGAATTGAGCCATGCTGAGTGCAGTATATTATGCCAGGACCAGTAAGATCGCCGTGGCTTCGGTATTCACAGGCCGTATCAGCAGGTATTAAAGGCGACTTCAAAAACTTGTCGACGACCAGAGTTCCTGTGGCGCTGGTAACATCGGCATGTGTGATCTCCTTCATGGTATTACCATGATCTTCATTGTACATTGCAACGGCACCGGCCAGCACGCGCTGATTGGCATGGCAGGCTTTGCCGCGAGCTGAAGCATAGCTTATTCTGAAGCCAATAATCTTTTCGAGCCAGAACCGGCGCAATCTTTCGCCGACCGTCAGCTCATTTCTGACCTGATCAGGGGGCTCTATTACTGCATCAGGAACCGGTCCGGCTGTTCTGAGAAGTTCACCCGCATGAATGTAAACACTCACATGTAAAGACGGGAGGCTACAAAACACCGAAATATCAGAAAACATACAAAAAACGAGAATTAAGACAAGCTGACGCTTCCAGGTCATTTCAAAGCCCCGCAGTTTCAGATATCTCGCCAGCCACTTGGATCAATGCCTTTTCCCGGCCGTGGCACCGGCCTGTTGTGACTTTTCCTTGATCTGCGAAAGCCGTTGCCGGGCCTCTTTGTAATTGGGATTGAGCCTGATCGCTTCCTGCAGTTCTGCCACGGCTTCTTCTTCTTTTGCCATCTGAAAGTAAAGCTCGGCCAGTTTGTAATGCAGATCGGGAAAGGCCGGATGCCGTGCCAGATAGTTGCGATGCATCTGCACGAGCGCCTCGATTTTAGAAAAATAACCGGAAAGATGTTCAAGTCGCTTTGACAGATCGTGATACTCGGTGCGAATAACGGTCGCCATCTGAAACTCGGCAAAGGCTTCGGCGAACGAGCCCTGCAGCTGATGGAAGCAGCCAGCGTAGTAATGGCCGCGCAAGCCCTTGTGATCGAGCCGGTCGAGTTCTTTGAGCGCCAGCCCGGGCTGACCTGATTCACCGAGCGCTATCGCCAGATTGATTCTGGCGTCTCTGAAAGCTGGATTAATCTCAAGGGTCTTGCTGAAAGCCTTCTGAGCCGCATCAAAATTGCTGGCGAAGCAATGCAGGCGCCCGAGGTCGTTCCAGCAATCGGCAAAACGCGCCGCTTTCTGGCAGCGCTCGGTCATCTGCTGAATCGCGCGGTTGAGCTTGTCGCGGTCGCCAAGAACATGCCCGAGCATGCCGATGGCGAGAAGATTGTTAGAGTCAAGCTCGATCGCTTTGTGCAGAACGATGATGGCCTCTTCAGGAATTTCGCGACACATGAGAATTTCGCCAAAAATCTGATAAAGCTGCGAAGAATCATGGCAGAAATTCAACAACTCACGGGCTTCAGCTTCTGCCTCAGGCAGCATGCCTTCATCGAGCAGCAGTTTGAGTTCGTTGATCAGAATACTCAGGTTCTCGGCATTGATACGGGGAAACAGCACATCAACGTTACCTTTTCCGGCCATAAGTGAACTGCCGTTTCCGTTGGAACCGTCATGACCATTGCCGTTTGAAGATCCTTTACCATTGTTTTCATCTTTTATCACCAGGTTAACTGCAGCACGAACTGCCGAGCAGAAGCGGTTTTGCGGGGTAACCTGAAACACTGTCTTGCCGTCTTTTCTCGACACATCCTGGAATTCGGGCAGACAGCCGGCAATGCGCAGACGGGTTTTCGGCAGGTGCTCAGGTCTGAAGTCTTCCCTGGCCTTGTTGGCTAGAACCGTGACTTTGTTCTCCGGGTATCGAAGCGTAGTCAGAACCTGGAAGAACCTGACAGAGTTCTTAACGTTGAGAATATCCTGTGAGTCGAGCATGAAAAACACTCGCTCAGATGATTCTATCGCCGCCAGAACGACAGGATTGATGCCGTCATTGGTATCGATGATCACATAGTCAAAAAGTTTCTGGCAGCAGCCGATTATTCCCGCCAGGTTCTCTATGTGAAGTTGTTCGGCTTCGATTATGTTATTTGGCGCGCTCAAAATATGCAGATTTTCATGTACAGAAGAAAAATGGCCCTGAATCTGCTCAGCGTTCACATCCTGATTATGAATTATGCGGGCAAGGTTGACGATTGAATTCTGGCTGTAAACGCCCAGCAGAAAAGTGCCGTCACCATAGTGCAGATCGAGGTCGAGAAAAAGAACCTTGCGTTTGTGCTCGCGCGCGAGTATCTGTGCCACGGTCGTGGCAAAAGTCGTCTTGCCGCAGCCACTTCCAGAAGATACAACCGAAATGACCCTGCCCTTTACGTTTTCTTCGCATTTCAGAACCGCCGCTGCTTTCTGGGTAACCTCTCTGAGCCGACGACTCAGAGCCTGCATGATCTTGGAACTGATGGTGCGACTCATGGGAGACGGAGAATCTATCAGTGGCCAGAGCTTGTCTGAAGGCAATTTGAAAATGCTGCCGGTGCGAACCACCCGGGCCGTCGTCGAGCGCGAGGAGGTGCGGTCGTAAAGAGACATTTCGCCGAAAAATTCCCGTTCACGTACCCGTGCAATAACTTTTTCGGTGCCAGTCAGATCTGTTACGCAGATTTCAACTTCACCGGCTTCAACGATGAACAAATCCCAGTTTTTGTCGCCTTCGTTAAAAATTTTTTCGCCCCGATGAATTTCGCTTTTGACTGCGATATTGTTCAGGGCTTCGAGTTCGCTCTCAGACAAATCCTCAAATAAAGAGATCTTCGGTAACATGCTCAGAACCTTTCTCTAATTTACGCTTTACCGGCATATCAATGGGTCGCGACAATATCCCGTGTCACAGACAACCACTCACTTCTCGCAAGCATATCAGATTGCCTCGCTGAGATCAATAATGTTTAACGTTATATTTGATCAATAAACAACTTCGAGATTAAAAAAAGAACTACCGACTTAAAATGTGTTACCTTATATAAAGCTAAAACGTATAAGAGTTGTTGATACATTTTGTGGGCAGAGGTGAAAATTATGAAAAAGCTCAGGCATCTGTCGGTAATTCTATTGCTGGTAAGCTCGCTTTTCATGACCGGTTGCGATGCGACGCAGATTCTCGATGTCATCAGCAAGGTCGCGCAGGGCGTACAGCAGGCCATGCCTGCAATCCAGAACGTTGTGAATACTTTTTCCAATATCTTTGGCAATAACAACAACAATAATAATAACAATACAGCCGCCAATAACACCAATACGCAGCAGACAGCCGATACCAGCACCAATTCACAGGCAAACGTCACTACCATCGACCCCAACGCCGAAGACGTGACCAGCAATAACAATACCGGGCAGAATAACAATAATGGTCAGCAGGCAGCGACCGTCGAAGAGATCATAAGTGGAGCCCAGATTGCCGTTCCTTACAGCCAGGTAGGCACCGAGAGCAATCTCGCTGAAGCCGCTGCCATCAAGACTAAATACGGCATCACCGTCCTCGATGGCAAAAACTGGCAGGATCAGTGGAACTCGGCAACCGCCGCCCAATGGACCAGCCAGCAGGCAGCACAATTCGCCGCCATCATGGAAAAGCTGCCGGGCAACTTCAGAAACTGCACCCGCGGATTCACCATGCAGAGCACCATTCGTGATAACGATGGGAATGAGCCAAGCGGCCTGGGCGGTGATCCGATCATGATCAGCAACAAAGCAATTGGGGCCGGCGGCTGGATAACCATGGAAGAACTGGTTGTGCATGAAATGACCCACCAGTTTCAGGCTAAGAATGCTGATGTCCTCAGACAATGGGCAGCTAAATTCTGGCCCAACAACCAGCCGGTGCGCTCTTCGATTACTGACTATGGCAACACCGACTCGGGCGAAGACATGGCCGAATGCGTAGCCGCCTATTTCAAAGATCCAGAAAAAATGCGCCAGCATGACCCCGAACGTTACGAATTCATCCGGCAGAATATCTGGAAATGATGAGGAGATTAGAAATGACCCGCTCAAGCATATTTATACTCATGATTCTGTTCCTTGGCATGCCCGCATTCGCGATGATCAGAACGCTTCCCTTTCCCGAACTCGTGCAGAAAGCCGAAGCGATAGTGATTGCCAGCGTCGATACCCAGCAGGTAGTTTCGCCGGCCGATGCAAAAATACCCGAAACCAGCACGATCGTTAAGATCGAGAAAATTCTTAAAGGTGCTATCGAAGCCGACAAGCCTCTTCAGTTCAATACTCCTGGCAGCAAAGACCATGTTGTGCGCGATCGTCCCAGATTCCCGATTCCAGGCGAAAGAGTTGTGCTTTTCCTGGTAAAAAATGAAGAAGGCAGCTGGCGCATTCTCAACGGCCCTCAGGGTCTCTGGCCACTCGAGACCGGCAGCGACAAAACTCTGGGCATGGGCTTCAACTACTCGATAGAGCAGGTTGAAAAAGAACTCGCCGGGAAATAGCATTGAAGAAAAAAACTGCCACAGCACAAACCAAACTTTTATTTCCGAAACAGGTCGAAGCAGACGCCAGATTTGAGCAACTCCAGAGCTTTCTCAGACAAAATTCAGAAAAGCTGTGGCCGGGCAGCAACGTGCTGGTGCCGGCCGCGGCTTTTTCTGATTCGATAAAAGCTGCTCTAGTAGCGGCCCGAAACAACGACCGGCTGTCGCGCGGCCTCGAAAGCATCGAGCGCATACTCGAAAACGAAGCCAACGGGCTCGCCCTGGTCGACAAAAAAACCGGCGAGAAAAGAGTTCAGAGAATTTCGCGCCTGCTGATAATGAGCAATGACTGTGTCGACCGCTTCAACCGCAAGGTAGAATCACTATTGCGCGAGCATGGGCAGAGAGTGATGGCACTGCGAATAGCTGCCGGCGCACAACAACTGGGTGAAGCAATCTTAGGCCCCGAAAAAGCAGTCAAGCTTCTTCTCGTCGAACACAAAGAAGACGTTGCCGCAGTGCTGCTCGCGCTGCTCGAACCGACACCGGCAACCTGATTACTGCCGTTTCAGGGAATTCTGGTTTTACGGTAGTAGCGCATGATAAAATGCGCAATATCACTGCCGAAAATGAAATAAAAGATCACCAGCGTCATGATTATCAGAAATATTTCGACGCTGCGCCTGGGAAAATGCAGAAACGAGAGATCATTCAGCAGATCTTCGTTGATGTATACCCGTATTTTGCTCAAAAATCGCGAAGACCATGATGGCCTGAGCACAAGCAGCAAGAAGGCAAGAAACAGGGTCAGCAGCAGCCAGTGCCAGGAGAGCTCAGGCCTGAAAAACATGCTGACCAGCAGCGAAAAATCGACGGCTGAAAGAATGGCAAATACTATCAGCCCTTTCCAGTTATTCAGCTGTACCAGCAGACTGGTCTCATCCAGTCTTGCCTTGCGGTCTAACTGCTTTTGCGCGGTTATCTCGAGTTTTTTGCGAATCGCCACCAGAACATTCAGAGCCTGAAAAAATTCGACCGGCAGCAGAATTGTCGAAGATTCTTCCAGCCGCAGCAGAACACGGTCATTTGCAAGCAGCACAACCGAAATCTTTATCGCATCGGAGTCTGGCGACGAATAGACTCCTGCCTCGCCCGACGCAAAATTCTCCAGAAAGTCGATTACGCGCGTAAATTCACGATAATCGACTCTTCGCACCGGATGATCCTTGATGCGCAGCAGAACCTGCGAAGGATCGGCCTGGTCGAGAAATACGGCGAGCCCGAGCATGCGCGAGTCGCCTACATAAGTCGCGCCCGAAATGAAATCGAACGCGCCCGGCCGGTTGAATTTGCCGTGAACCTTGACCATAGATCAATTGTGTCACCAGTCAGATGATAAGCCAAGAGGAAATTTCGTCAGCATTACTATGCCGCCGAAGCCGCATTGTTCAGTCAACATCGACAGGAGCGATATGCAGGTCTTCTTTTTCCAGCGGCAAAAATGGCAGCAGCAGAATTCCCGGTGTCGCAAACACCAGCGTCGCGATAAAAAAGCCGATATAGCCGGTATACTGCTGCACATAGCCGCTGGCAATACCGGCACCCATGGCACCAAATGCCATCAGTCCCGTCGAAATTGCATAATGCGCGGTCGGATATTTTGAATCCTGTGTAATGAACATCAGATAAACCATATAGGCGGCAAAGCCGAAACCGTAACCGAACTGGTCACAACCGACGATAAGCGAAACCCAGACCTTGCCGGGCTGGGTCATGGCCGCCCAGATATACATCAGATTCGGCACGTTCATCGCCAGCACCATCGGCCACAAAGAACGTTTAATGCCATAGCGCGAGATGACCATGCCGCCGATGATGCCGCCGAGAGTCAGCGCAACCACACCGACAACTCCCGTAATAAAGCCAACTTCAGAGGTAGTCATACCAAGACCGCCCTTTTCGATTGTGTCGATCAGGAACGGGTTTGACATTTTGCTGACCATCGATTCGCCAAAGCGGTAGAGCAAAATGAAGCCGAGAACTATGTGCAGCTTTGCCTGCGAAAAGTATTCAGCAAAAGCCTCTTTGAACGGGAACGAGGCCTTCTTGTCGGCATCCTTGCGCGGCTTCGGCATGGCAAAACTGCCGAGAATCACGAAAAGCAGATATACCGCCGCGGCGATTACCAGTATGTTACGCCAGGCTTCCGATACCACCGCACCGGGAACGGCTTCAAAGGTGCCGGCCAGATAAATCAGACCGCCGTTGCAGAATACGTTGGCCAGGCGGTATGCCGTGCCGCGTATACCGACGAAATATGCCTGGTCTTCCTGAGACAGCGCGAGCAGATAAAAACCATCGGCCGCGATGTCATGTGTTGCCGACAGAAACGCGACAATGGTCAGTATGATGAGCGTCGGCGTCAGAAAATTCTGCATGGTTATCGTCTGCGAAACGATAAGAATCGCGACAGTAGCCAGAATCTGAGTGCCGAGAATCCAGCGGCGTTTGGTCGAGAACGACTCAACCAGCGGGCCCCACAGCATCTTGATGATCCACGGCCAGGTGATCAGGCTTGTCCACAGACCGATCTCAGCATTAGATATGCCGAGACGCTTGAACATGGTCACCGAGACCGTACTGACGATAAAATAGGGTATTCCCTCGAGAAAAAACAAAGATGGCACGAAAAGCCACGGATTCCCCGTGGTTTTGCGGGGTTCCTGCGAAGATTCCTGCGAATTTACTTCAGTCATGGGTATGCTTCCTGTCGTTCTGATTCTGACGATCAAGCATATCTCGACCCGGTTCAACGCGCAACCGCGAATTTTCACCGCCCGCTCCAGGCAAACAGCATTTGCGTTGACAGGTTGCGGGCTTAACTGCTACTGTTTCTGCATCGAAGCTGATGCAGGAAGGAATTTTCATGAAGCTGATCACTTTTGCCGGGCCGCCTTCATCGGGCAAAACTTCGGTAATTATAAAGCTTATCGAGGCTATGGCCGTCGATGTCAGCCAGATCGGCGTCGTTAAGTTCGACTGCCTGACTTCATTCGACAACCTCCGCTATGAGGAAATGGGCGTGCGCGTCGAAACCGGTTTTTCCGGGAAGCTGTGCCCAGACCATTTTTTCGTCAGCAATATCGAAGCAGCCGTCGAATGGGGCCTGAAATGCGGCTTTAACACACTCATCAGCGAAAGCGCCGGACTGTGCAACCGCTGTTCTCCTTATGTTCAGGGGATTCTCGCGGTATGCGTCATCGACAATCTCTCTGGCGTCAACACCCCGCGCAAGATCGGGCCAATGCTCAAGATGGCCGACATCGTTGTGGTAACCAAAGGCGACATCGTTTCACAGGCCGAACGCGAGGTTTTTGCCTTCAACATCAGGCAGGTAAATACTTCGGCGCGAATAATTTTCGTCAATGGCATCACCGGGCAGGGCGCATCGCTGCTTGCCCGACATCTGCAGGGCGCCCGTGAAATCAACAGCCTGCGCGACATGAAACTGCGCTTTACCACACCGGCCGCCGTCTGTTCCTATTGCACCGGAGAAATGCGTATTGGCGCCGAATACCAGATGGGAACCATGAAAAGAATGGAGTTCAAAGACCGGTGAGCCCAGAAAAATACCTCGAAATGGCAATTGCCATGCCGCTTAACCAGATTCTCGCCGAGCACCCGATCTGTCGCGATTTTTTCATGAACCTGCGTCTGACCGATCTCGACTGGAACCTGCCGCTGATGCAGGCCCTCGATCGCACCGATCAGGACGCCATAAACGAATTCTGCCTCGACCGCGGCATGATTCTGCGCGAATTCAGCCTGTTTCTCGAGACATTCAGCAAAGTCGCCACTGATGCCGCCGCCATCAGATCACTGACCATCATCGGCGGCCATGGCAAATCAGGTGAACCCGAAATGCCCCGCTGGACAGCCAGAGTCGGTGAAATAGTCAGCATCGTTGGCCCGACCGGGTCGGGCAAAAGCCGACTGCTCGCCGATATCGAGTGCCTTGCTGATGCCGACACCCCGACCGGCCGGCGAATTCACATCGATGGCCGCGAAGTCAGCGAAAAACAGCGCTTCGACATGGAAGGCAAAATGGTCGCACAGCTCTCGCAGAACATGAATTTCGTCATGGATCTAACGGTCAGAGAGTTTCTCGAAATGCATGCCGGCAGCCGTATGACGCGAGATGCTGAACACGCCATCGCCAGGTGTTTCGATTGCGCCAACGATCTGGCCGGCGAGAAATTCACATCCGATACCAAGGTAACCCAGCTCAGCGGCGGTCAGTCGCGCGCCCTGATGATTGCCGATACCGCTTTTATGAGTTCTTCCCCGGTAGTTCTCATCGATGAAATCGAGAACGCCGGCATCGACCGCCGTCAGGCCATCAAACTGCTCGCACAGAAGGAAAAAATCGTATTCATTTCGACGCATGACCCGCTGCTGGCACTCAGTGCCGATAAACGCATAGTCATCAGAAATGGCGGCATCAGCAGAATTATCGAAACCACCAGCGAAGAAAAAAACTGCCTCGATGCTATCGAAAAGCTTGATACAACGCTGCTGCGCCTGCGCAACCAGCTCAGACACGGCTACGAAATCACCATGCACACAGTAACAGGAGAGGAATGATGTGGCAACTTTATGACAGATTGATTGCAGATATTCCAGAAGACTGGAAAGCCGAAGAAATCGTGCGCGGCAGCGGTTACGCGTATGTAAAAAGCAACGGCGGCATTGGAATCGCTGAAATCAGAGCTTATGATTACCGCATGCCGATGTTTACAAAAAATATGGAAGGCGCGCCGCTGCGCGAAGTTGCCGAATGTGTCCGCTCCTGGAACTTCTACGAAGCGTCGCTCGGTCTGGCAGCCATCAACGCCTATTATAACAACCTCGCGGTGGCAAAAGCTGCCGGCATTCCGATCGGCGACTCGATGCATGTCGAAGACCGCATCTATGACCCCTTCATCATGTCACAGAACGAGGTGCGTGGCAAAAAAGTGACGGTGCTCGGGCATTTTCCGCATATAATGACACTGCTGGCGCCGGTCTGCGATATGAAAATCATTTCAGGCGAGCTGCCGCAGGATGATGATTACCCGGTTTCTGCCGCTGACTACCTGATGCCCGAAAGCGATTTCGTCTTCATCGGCAGTTCAAGTTTTATCGACAAAACTCTGCCACGCTACCTGGCCTTATCAAAAAATGCGCAGAAGATCACCATCGTCGGACCTTCGACAACATTGGCTCCGGCGCTCTTCGAATATGGTGCGCACGATCTCTCAGGTTTCGTGGTCAAGGATGTCGAACGGGCAGCCCGCCTGATCAGAGGCGCCGAAAACGGCAAAATGTATTCCGCCGGCCAGAAGGTCGCCTTCAGGAAGAAACTCTGATAACCCACCAGCAGCTGCGCAATTTTCTACAGATTGCGCAGTTTTTGTTTTATAATGCTGTAATGACATGAGTTACCGCAGAGGGAGTCTGAACCCATGAACAAGGAACTGAGCGCTGCCGACACCATGAAATTGTTGCTGATCGAGGCTTTGCGCGACAAGCGCCTCGATGAGACCGACAAGCAGAAGATCATCAAACTCGCCGACCTTCTCGGAATCAGCAAAACAAAGGTCGAACAGCAGCTGCACGAATCGCTTGCCGACGCCGATGCATCAAAAGATGCACCGCGACACTTCGACGGCAAGGCTCTGTTCTTGAGTGCCTGCGACTATGCCAGCGACGACGGAGTTCTTACCGAACTCGAAAAGAAGCATCTGTTTGCGCTCAAAGAAGTGCTCAGAATCGAAGACGACTGGTATCGACGGCGCATGCAGGAGATCACCATCCTCTGTAACACCAGCAAAGATGAGATTCTCGATGACAACGCCGATATCAGTGATCTCACAAATTTCGATCCGGCACCGATTATCGCAAAAATCATCGCCAATATCGAAAAGGTCATCGTCGGCAAAACCGAAGTGATCAGACAGGTTCTCACCGCTGCCCTCGCCAACTCGCACGCCCTGCTCGAAGATGTGCCCGGCACCGGCAAGACCATGCTGGCACGCGCACTGGCTGCAACCATCGACTGCAACTTCAAACGCGTGCAGTTCACCCCCGATCTGCTGCCGATGGATGTTACCGGCACCATGGTCTATAACCCTTCAGACTCTTCGTTTACCTTCAAACGCGGGCCGGTGTTTACCAACATTTTTCTGGCCGACGAAATCAACCGTGCCACCCCGCGCACGCAGTCAAGCCTGCTCGAAGTCATGGAAGAGCGTCAGGTCTCGATCGATGGCGCCGCGTTCGCCATTCCCAACGTATTTTTCGTGCTGGCCACCCAGAACCCGGTTGAACAGCACGGCACCTACCCGCTGCCGGAAGCTCAGCTCGACCGTTTTCTGCTCAAGCTCAGCATGGGCTACCCCGATCGCAGTCACGAACGCGATATGCTGACTGCCCGCCGCAGCGGCAACCCGCTGGCCACTCTGCGCCCCATCGTCAGTCGTCGAGAATTCCGATCGATACAGCAATATATCCGCGAAAGGGTGACGATATCGCAGGAACTGCTCGACTATATTCTGGCGCTCGCTGAGTCTTTGCGCCAGCATCCCGACCTGGTTCTTGGCCCCAGCCCACGCGCTTCGATTGCGCTGATGGGTGCTGTGCGAGCCTGGGCCTGCATTTGCGGCAGAAACTACGTGATTCCTGACGATATCAAAATCCTGGTCGGCCCGGTCTTTGCGCATCGCCTGGTATTACAGCCACATGCACTGGTCAAGCGAATCACCGCGGTCGACATCGTTAAGACCGTCAGCAGCAGTGTTCCGGTACCGGTCATTAAAGATGCTGGCAGATAGCGACGGAGCAAAAGCATGTGGGGAGTTCAGCATACGCTGACCGGCGGTTTCACCAGCTTTTTGCGGATTTTCAGCGATCCCGTCAATCGGGTGCGCAATCTGCTGTTGCTGATGATGATTATCGGCCTGTTTGCCTTCATGCCCGGGCAGTACAGCAGCGGATTCAACTTCAAAGCGCTGATTCTTGTGATATTCCCGGTGGTGGTGATCCTGCTGTCGCGACTTTACGTTAAAGCTGCCGTTCGTGGCTTCAGACTGGTCAACCGCGAAATGCCGGCTGTGTGCCTCGAAAACGAAGATATCAAGGTTGAACTGCTCATTCACTATAATAATCTTCTACCCTTTCCACATGCCTTTATGCAGGATGATTTTCCCGCGGTCGATGTGCTCAGCAGCCCCGAAATGCAGCTGAAGGCCGAAGACTTTGCCGGTAACGGCAGCGCCATAATAACCTATCGCCATCGCCTGAACCGCGGCTACGGTAATTTCAACATCGGCCCGGCCGTTCTGACCGTGCGTGACCCGTTCAACTTTTTTGAAGAAAAAAAGATCTTTCAGCTGAGAACCCCGCTCAAAGTCTGGCTCAATCCGCCGGTTCCCGAAGATCTCGACCTGGTCAAAGCCAACGCCCTGACACCGATCGGCGACAGCCGTTCGAGCCTTGCCGGTCATGGCATGGACTTCTACGGCATCAAAGAATACGTTGCCGGTGATGATATCAGAGCGATGAGCTGGCTTAAAACCGCTCAGACCGGTCGCCCGGTCATCAAACAGTTCGAGCGTGACACCCGCCCCGATGTGCTGGTGCTGGTTCACACCGATCGCCGTCAGCTGCGCGGCTTCGGTTTCGGCAACACCATGAAACGGCTTTTACGCATAGCCGCTGCAATTATCGGGGAAACCTGCCAGCGTGGCCTGCCGGCCGCTCTCGGCCTGTGCATCGATGATGTCGCGCAACACATCAAACTCGGCGGTTCGACCCCCGTCTACGGGTTCATGACCGAGCTGCTCGCCGACCTCAAACCCGCTGAAGATGGCGGTCTGCAGCAACTGCTCAGTCTTGCCCTCAATAAGGCCGGCCCCGGCACCATCGTCATCTTTCTGAGCCAGACGATTCATCTGCCGGTCGACGACCTTCTCGGAGGCCTGCTGACCCTGCAGGCTCGCGGAGCCAGAGTGTCGTTGTGGGCTATCGACGATACCGATCAGGCAAAGTTCTCAGAAGATACCGGCCTGACCGTAAGCAAAGAAGAGTTCAAACAGAGACTGAACGAAATGAATCTCGAATTTCTGCTGCTGCCATCGCGCAGCGAAACTGTACAGGCGCGTGACAGACATGAATGAAGATTTCGAACAGAACCAGATAGTCGAAGGCGGCGACCTCGACGATAAACCAGGAGTTACCGATAAGGTGCTGCTGCTGGCAGCGCTGCTGATCAGCCTGCCAATCTATCTGACTCTGCTCTTTCTGTTCGATGATCCGGCGATGTCCAGGCATTCCGGCTCAACTGCTGCCACCAGCATCCCGGTTAAGGGTCTGGCCGGCATGCGTTTTACACCGCAGCAGCTGTCAACAATCAACTCTGAAGAAGAGCTGATGAAAGAACTTGTCTGCACCTTCGAGCCAAAGTCCAGACCTTTTCCGGCGCAGATTTACCTGCGCTCAGGCACTTTCGAACATTTCAGCGTCAACGGAATGCAGACCGAACTCGACCAGACCTACGATAGAAGCTGGCCCGACTTTGCCTTTTCCGTGCCGACAGGCTCGTTACGACCAGTTCAGACCGCTGACCTGCAATTTTTCTGTAACTACGAAGAAAAACTTCTGCATGCGCCGGTCCTGAAGAACCTGGCAGGACCGCTTAAATTCTCGGCCATGGGCGATGGCAGCATTCTGCTCGAAAAAACCATAGCCGTCGGCGACGAGTTCGAAATCGAATACCTGCCGCAATCATTCCTCGCTCCTGACGACGCTATCGTCGAAGTAGCCGCAGGCAGCCCATACCTGTCGACCGCTCCCCTGTTCAAAGCCGATCTGCTGGAGATAGCGAACCGGGCCGCCAAAGATGCCGCACCTGGTGCGCCGACAGTGCTCCAAATTGCAAATTTTCTTGAAACGCAGGGCGAATACAAAGCTGATCATCTCATGAAATCAGGCGAACACCCAGTGAGGGAGTTCCTGTTGCAATCGATGACCGGCCACTGTCAGCATTTTTCAGCGGCATTGGTGCTTCTCTGTCGTCTGCGTGGAATACCGGCACGTGTCGCCAGCGGTTACGCCACCGACAAAAGACGCGATAACCGTTTTTTCGTAACTTCGGGTATGGCACATGCCTGGGCGGAAATTCTGACAGCCGACGGCTGGAAAATCGTCGACCCGCAGCCGCAGCGTGGCGGCGCGCCACCCCCGATAACCGCCAGTCTGGCTTTGCCGCAGATATCAAGGCTTAACGAACTGAGAGAAAAACTCAGACAGGAAAACGCTCAGCGCTTTGCCCCTCAAAGCGCTGATGCCGATGGTGAACAGGAGCTTGAACCGCCGCGAATGCCGCAGAGGCAGCTTGACTCAAATCAGTTTGAAAGACCGCAGACTCCGGGAACCGTCGTTAAAGACCCGGCCCGCACTGAAAAGCACCAGCGTGAAGAAACAGAGAAACAGTATAAGAAGCAGAGCAGAGATTATACGCGCATATTCAGGGGAGTCTTGCGCCTGACGCTGGCACTGCTGGTCATCACTTTCTTCTGCTGGCTGGCCATCAGCAAATTCGAGAAACTGCTCAAATGGCTGCAGAAACTCTTTGCCAGAAAAGCGGACGTTAATGAACCACCAAGACAAAACGAAGATGAATTGCGGCAGAACCTTGGTAAACTCATGCAAATGAGCGATTTTGTTCTTGAAGGTTGCGATGTAATCAAACTTTTCAATGATTTTGCCGACATCATGGAGATGCGCGGCCTGCTGCCACGCGGCGAACACGAGACGCCCGGCGAATATTTCGAACGCATCTGCCTCGACCTCAACCTGAGGTCTGCCGACGGCCAGGCGGCCGCCCGCTGCTTCGAAGCCGAACTCTACGGCGGCCACAAAACCGGCACCGCCGACACGAAAAAATTTCTGCAATTCCTGCAGCACGTCCTCACCCGCCTCAACTGAACGTTGTCAGAAGTTTAATGTGGTGGCCGGCGGGTCTGGCGACGTAGCTTTTCTTCGGCCTTGACCAGACGTTTTACGTCGATTGCGGAATAGCCGAGTTCTTTGGCGACGCTTTCGAGTGCGGCCTCTTCTTCGGGCGCCAGCACGCCATCTGCAAATGCCATGCTCACCGCACCCTTGAGAATGTCCATGGCTTCTTTGGCGACCTTTGGCTTTAAAAAGTGAATTTCGCCGGCCTTTACCGCCTCGAGCACGCCCTCAAGCGCCTCGGGTGGCATGTGATAACGCTTTGCCATCTCATTGATGAATTTCATTTCGGCGTCGTCGATAACCCCGTCAGCCAGCAGCACCTGCGCCATGACGGTTATAATGTCGCGCCCCGACCGGGTTTCTTCGATTTTTACCTGTTCCGCTATTTTAGCGGCTTCGACTGCCATATTCTCGGCAAAACGCTCAGATACGATTGCCGACTTGCGCTCGAGAATTTCGGCAAACTCCGGGCTGTCTTCTTTAAGCAGCTTTTCGATCTGCCACTCGCTGCCGTCATTGAGCGTAGAAGAACAGTAAGCACACTGAGTAGCGAAGCTCGAGCTGAGTGCGCCGCCGCAGCTGTGACAATGCGCGCTGCTCAGAGTGTTGTTCTGATTGGTTTTGCACTTGCTGTCACGGCTCAGAACCATGACATCGCGCATCGGTTTATTATATCTGATGCGCTCGACAATACTGCCGTCAGCTTTGGCAGTAATCGGAATTCCGCTCCAAACCACGAGGACATAAAGCTTTATGCGCTCGTCGCCGATAACAATACCCTTCAGACTCACCGTCGCGAGCGCGATGTTTTCCCACCAGTGACGGTCGGTGCTGGCCGAAGTCTTGAGCGCATCGGCCAGATAGGCCGCAAATTCGCTGGTGGAGAATCTGAAGATCGGCTCGACCTTGCGGGTGATCTCGACCAGGCGCAGGTTCCAGAAAATGACGGCGGCGAGATCTTCGATCTGATGAATGGTAAATTCAGGGTCGGCACCCTTGAGTTGTCGCCACAGTGGAACCAGCGTCGGATCGGAATAAGACCACTCGCAACCCTGAGTAATCTTGGCAAGAACCCAGTCATAGTAACCAGAGCGAATGAATGAATTACAGACGCCGCAGACGGTGGCCTGACCAATCTGAATCGGCGCGCCGCAGTTCGGACAGCTGCCTTCCAGCAGGCCGGGCTTCTTCAGCGTTTTTCCCGATGGCCTGCGAATAAACGACCAGTATTCGTAAAAATTGCGGGTTCGCGCGGCACCGATTGCCTTGCCGGTTTTGCTGTCAATCAGCGATTCTTTGAGCGAGGCCTTGTTGAGAACCTGAATTTCATCGAAACTTCCGTCGCAGTATACGTGGTCGATCGATGAGGGTTCATGCACAAGATCGCTGTATTGATAACTAATTCCAGACGTCTTCTGTTCTTCGATGCGACTGCGGAACTGCTCAAACAGGGCATCGGAAACGAAAGCCTGAATCTTTTCGATCTGCTGGCTGTATACGGCATCCTGAATATTGGTAAAAACTGCGTCAACTCTCTCAATAAAAGCCTTTTCGGCGAAATCGCGGTCGCGTTTCTTGAGAGCGGCCAGATTCATATTGCGTGCGTTGTCCTGAGCGCGCGTGTGCGTGTGCGGAGTTTCACGGCTGAATGTGGTTTTGATCGCGCTGAACCTGTCGTAAAAAGCTGCAATGTTGAGAGCAGTCGATTCAACGTGCGGCCTGAGCAGTTCCCACCAGTTGGTGCTGATTGCGCTTTTCATGCGGGCTTTCTGGGTCGAGCTCAAACCGCTGGTAACCTGCCCGGCTTCGCTTTGGAAACGACTCTGCGAAACATCGCCAGGCTGCATGGCAAGTATGTGCAATGTCGGCATCAGTAACAGAACTTTTACAGCCAGGTTTTCGATGCCCAGGCCGCTAAAAATAAGTGAAAGCACCACCAGCAGCACATACAGCACGCCGATTATCGGCAACATCGTCTGTGCCTCTGGAAATCTGACGAGCTGAAACCGGTTCATCAGCATCGGAACAGCGAACAGCAACAGTAAAACAGCCGCTTCTACCGGCGCTGACAGCAGATAATAACCGGCATACACCGCCGAACACCAGTAAAGAAAAAAGACCGAAAAAGGCATAAAAAAGACGATGACCGCCAGCATTACTGGAACAGCATACACCATAACACGGATCATCAGCTTGTCAGTCAGCATACGTTCGATAAAAGAGTTGAACAGCAGCATGTCAGGGAATCTGAATTTAAACAGTACCCCCGAAACCAGTATGCTGATCACTATCGCGGCAAATCCTCTCCGCGTAATTTTAAAGGCTTCTTCCATGCCACGCTCCTGCCTGTGCAATCTTGCTGATCATTATACAATTCTCACCACAATAAGTCAGATCTAAATTAACCCGCCGGCTGCAAAATTTGCGGGTTTCGGGTCTGCTCAGTATAATTAAAAAATTAACGCGATGTACACACCTTGCCGGGTGTATAAAAGGTCTGTTGTCAGGAGTTGTATTATGAAAAAAGCGGTTGGCCGATTCGGGCTGGTAGCTGGTATTTCCGGTTTTCTGATGTTTTCGGGCGTGACGCCGGCGGTGGCCGGCGATATTCAGAGTGCCTATCAGACGATGCAGCAGGCACTGAGCGAGTATCGCGATGCGGTAACTCAGCAGGCCGACCAGAACCTGGTCAGGGTTAAGCGCGATGCCTATATGGCCGCTAAAACAGCCTACGAAAAACTCTCCAAAACAGCCAGCCAGACCACAGAACAGGTAAAGACGCAGATCACCGGCAAAACCGAAGCCCCCGTCACGACTATGCAGACATACGTGCGCGAAAAGGCAGCATCGGTTCTGACCACGCAGCAGGGCATCGAACGCACCATTCAAAAGGCCGTCAGCGGCCAGAAGGTCGTCGAAAAAGACCTCGATATATCATTCAAAGAAACCAACGATAACTCTCTCGAGCTACAGACCGGCGAGACTTTCTGGCAGTCGGTGACGAAAGATCTCGAGTCGGCAAAAAAGAGCATAACCATTCAGATGTTCGGCATGGAAGCCGACAAAACCGGCTGGGAATTTGCCAAACTGCTGGCGGAAAAAGCGAAAGAAGGCGTCGAGGTCATTCTCGTCGCTGACCGTTCTGGTGCCAGAATGGCCGGTTTGAAAAACCTGACGTCGAAAACCGAAGAAGAAAAACTTTTCGACTTTTATAAAGCCAACGGCATCAAAGTTGTTTTTTATGACCGGCTCACCAAGGCGACTACAGCCGGGCAGAAGCTTGATTTCTTCCATTTCGACCACCGCAAGAAATTCATCATCGACGGGCAGATCGGCTATGTCGGCGGTTACACTCTTCAGCAGGAATCACGCGAAAAGAAGCACGACATGATGGTGCGCTGCCAGGGCTCGGTGGTAGGCCAGATGCAGAGCGGACTGCTGCTCAGCTATCTCTACAACGGCGGCAAACTCGCCAGCAATGACGCGGCAACCGTACGCGACCGCTTTTTCCCGACACCAGCCAAAAAGGGCACTTCGAATGCCCGTATCACCTATAACATTCCGCGCGGCGTCCACGACGTGCATGACGACTACAAACAGCAGATCGACTCGGCCAAAGACTATCTCTACATCATCAACCCATATATCACCAACAAAGACCTGGTCGAACGCATTGCCGCCGCGGCAAAGCGCGGGGTCGACGTGCGCCTGGTTCATCCGGCTTCGGCTGAGAACCCGCTCAATGACGCAAATACCCGGCTGTATTTCGAAAAGCTGCAGAAAGCTGGCGTCAAGATTTACCTGTATGAGGGTGAAAAAGGTCTCGGCAAAGTGCATGCCAAAGGTCTCATCGCTGACGACAAATTCGCTTCGATCGGCAGCTGCAACATGGATACCATGGCGCTGCGCCACAATTACGAGTCGAACGTCGCCTCGAAAGACCCCGAATTCGTCAAACAGGTGCGCAAAGACCTGTTCGAAAAAGACTTCGCCGTCAGCAAACTCTACGAACCGCCAACCAGCCTATGGCAGCGCATCAAACTCAAAACCAAAGGCACCCTCGCCAAACTCCTCGACCGCTGGAGCTGATTTTGTTGCCAGTACCCGCACTTATCAACTGAAGATTCCAAACATCCGCATCGAAGCCTCGCCCGAAAAAGATTTCTAGCAATTCCGGCGCGCCACAAAAAATTTGATAAGCGGGCAATGCGATTTTCCGGCCATCTCAGCCCCCCATATCTGAGTGTTTCAATCCACGCGCCCGCGGGGGGCGCGACTGCAAAGCCCCACTCGTTTGTCAGGTTCCACAGTTTCAATCCACGCGCCCGCGGGGGGCGCGACTCACAACCTGCAACAGCGCCGACCCCGACTGCGTTTCAATCCACGCGCCCGCGGGGGGCGCGACTCGTCTGCATCCAGTCAGACGACGGCGAGGCCGTTTCAATCCACGCGCCCGCGGGGGGCGCGACCCGGCCCAGATTGCTTTCGGCAAAATGGTCGAGTTTCAATCCACGCGCCCGCGGGGGGCGCGACTCGTAGTATGCAGCGATTCCGCACAATTCGGTGTTTCAATCCACGCGCCCGCGGGGGGCGCGACACTGCTGCCACAGGTGTGAATTTAAATGTGGAGTTTCAATCCACGCGCCCGCGGGGGGCGCGACACAGCTCCCGATGCTGGTTTGAGATGCCGTAAGTTTCAATCCACGCGCCCGCGGGGGGCGCGACTCGGGCGAACTTGGCGAAGCCATGAGTAAGCCGTTTCAATCCACGCGCCCGCGGGGGGCGCGACCCGGTTGCTGATCGATAGCAGAGAATTTTGCCGGTTTCAATCCACGCGCCCGCGGGGGGCGCGACGCCGTTGATGATTATTGCAAGGCTAACGGTCTGTTTCAATCCACGCGCCCGCGGGGGGCGCGACTCGGGCGAACTCGGTGAAGCCATGAGTAAGCCGTTTCAATCCACGCGCCCGCGGGGGGCGCGACTCACAACCTGCAACAGCGCCGACCCCGACTGCGTTTCAATCCACGCGCCCGCGGGGGGCGCGACACTGCTGCCACAGGTGTGAATTTAAATGTGGAGTTTCAATCCACGCGCCCGCGGGGGGCGCGACA
>Ga0116144_10000833_pt1 | contig 39972 bp, 35 predicted proteins | sample AD_UKC035_MetaG_FD_89746 | JGI IMG/M metagenome (GOLD analysis project Ga0116144, IMG submission 89746) | Active sludge microbial communities of municipal wastewater-treating anaerobic digesters from USA - AD_UKC035_MetaG | ecosystem: Engineered > Bioreactor > Anaerobic > Digestate | place: USA...
AGTGTTTCTGTATTTCACCGGTGACCATGAAATATTGACCCGGCAGATTCGTGCCGGAATTGCTCAGGTCCTCCTTGACCAGATCATGTACGGTGGAGATGTAAGAGAACGTATTCAAAATTCTGCACTACTAACCCTTCCGGATTGGTATCTGAACGGATTGATTTCCTACGTATCCGGAAGCTGGGACGTCAGCCTCGATAATAAAATGCGTGATGGTATCATCACAAAAAGATATGCTAAATTCAATCATTTGAGTGGTCGTGATGCTGTCATTGCCGGTCATTCAATTTGGAAATATATAGTCGATACCTACAGTGCATCATCCATTTCAAATTTGTTATACATGACTCGCATCAATAGAAATATTGAGAGCGGTTTTATGTATGTGCTCGGACAAAATATGAAGGAACTTTCCGCATCCTGGCGGGAAGAAATGAATAATCGTTATTTAAACAGTGACCTTGGTACTGACACTATTGCTGATCGGGGATTTGTAAAACGTCCAAAGACCCGCCTCAATTATACGCAGCTCCGTACCAGCAGAGATGGTAGATATAGTGCTTATGTAAAAAATGATCTTGGCCGGTATAAGGTTCGGATTTACGATGAAGTAAAGAATAGAACGCGCAAGGTTTTTAAAGGAGGATATCGCTCATACACTCAGGAAACTGATGTCTCTTTCCCTTCTCTCGCATTTCACCCATCCGGAGAATTACTGGCAGTGATCAGAGAACGAAAAGGCTTTCTTTGGTTCGGGACCTATACCATCCGCACTAAAAAATATGAGGAGTCCAAATTATTCAACTTCGAAAAAGTTTTGGATTTTTCTTACTCTGATGATGGGCAGCTTTTGGTTATCTCAGGTGTTCAAAAAGGACAGAGCGATATATTTGTGTATAATCTGAGGACAAGAACATACCAGCAAATTACCAAGGATTTTTACGATGATCTTCACCCTCGCTTTATAAATAATTCTACAGCTATAGTTTTTTCGTCAAACAGAATAAATGACACACTGACCGCAGAGGCAATTCCATTATTGCCTGAGAATAATAATATGGATGTCTTTTACTATGATTACAAGGGAGGGTCAACAGTTCTCAGACGGATTACCAATACACCACATTTTAATGAGACCCAACCAATGCCTTATGACTCGGCTAATATCGCTTACCTGAGTGATGAGAGTGGAGTTGTGAATAGATATCTGGCGCATCTGGATAGTGCCTTAGCTTATGTTGATACCGTAGAACATTACAGAATGGTTGTTGAAAGTTTTCCGGCATCGAATTATTCAAGAAATATCTTACAACAAGACGTGAACTCATCCCGCACAAGAATCGGTCAGATATTTTTTGATAAGGGTAAGGTAAAAATGTTCAACCAAAGGAAACCTGAACCTTCGTTTTCAAGCTTACCCTTGCCAAAGACTTTGTACCGGAATGAAGAATTCAGAAATAGGAAAGCTATTGAAGAGCAAGAAAAAGCTGAGACTACAATTGATGGAACGGTAGATTCAGTGCAGTCGAGTCTCATCGAAAGCAATTTTGTGGACATTGATAACTACGTATTCCAAAGTGATTTTCCTAGATCGAAAAGCAGAAAAGAGAAGAGAAGAGATAAAGAGAAGGCACTTATAGCAGAATCCGGACAGCCGGAACAAAAAAGTGATAGTCTGGATTCGGTTTTAATTCCCTTACCTAAAATAAGAAATTATGAAACTGCTTTTTCCTCTAACTACTTTGTGAGCCAACTCGATAATACACTTTTGAATCAGTCATATCAGTTATTTACGGGTGGTGGAGCGATTTATTATAATCCCGGTTTAAATGGTTTCTTCAAACTTGGAATCAGTGATCTCCTTGAAGACTTCAGAATTACCGGTGGCTTTAAAATTGCAGGGGATTTGAATTCAAATGAATTTTTTATCAGCTATGAAAATTTAAAAAATCGATTAGATAAAGAGGTTGTATTCTACAGACAGGCACTTCTTTTACCTGAGTTTGGTGCTAAATTGCATTCACACGAATTGCGCTTTAATGGCAAGTGGCCATTCACGGATGTTTCAAGTGTAAGAGCTTCAGTCGCCTACCGAAACGATCGACTTACAATACTTTCTACAGACTTTCAATCATTAATAATTCCTGAAGACTACCTGCACTGGGTGAACGGAAAAGTTGAGTACGTATTCGATAATACTCTGAACACAGGTGTCAATTTATTTAATGGTACCAGAGGTAAGGTTTTTGCAGAGTATTATAAACAAGCTGATATTGGTAATTCGGGAATGTTCATCATTGGGTCAGATATACGCCACTATGAGAAAATTCATAGGGAGATTATCTGGGCAAACCGAATTGCAGGTGGAACTTCTTTCGGCCAGGAAAAGCTGATTTATTACATGGGTGCAACGGATAATTGGCTTGTGCCTAAGTTCAATCAGGAAACACCTATTGACTATACGCAAAATTATTACTTCCAGGCATTAGCCTCCAATCTTAGGGGCTTTGATCAAAATATCCGCAATGGAAATTCTTTTGCTTTAATCAATAGTGAGCTTAGAATACCTGTTTTCAAATACTTGTTGAACCGTCCCATTAAATCTGATTTTGTGAGGAACTTTCAGGTTGTAGGCTTTGGAGACATAGGCACAGCCTGGAACGGTTCTTCTCCCTATGATTCGTCAAATGCGCTGAATAATTCAACAATATCGCAGCAACCCTTTGTTATTACTTTGATAAGTCAGAATGAACCTATCGTTGGAGGTTTTGGATTTGGTTTGAGGAGCAGACTTTTGGGCTATTTCATCAGAGCTGATTGGGCCTGGGGTGTAGAGAACAGAACGATTCAACCCTATAAATTTTACTTCTCCCTTGGTCTTGATTTTTAAATGGACTTATTTAAAATCTGGTATATAGGAAAACGATGTATGGATAGGGATTGGTGGAAAAGTTTTATCCCACAAATAAATTGTGCTTTATGATGAAGGAAAAAATAAAATCTCTTGCCGGAAAATATTATCAGGAGGTTGTCAACTATCGAAGACATCTTCACCGAAACCCTGAGCTATCTTTCAAAGAGTTTAATACTCAGAAGTACGTTGAAGAGAAGCTACATTCATTCGGAATTATGAATGTCAGAAAGCTTGCAAACACCGGACTTGTTGCGATTGTAGAAGGAAAGAATCCCGCTAAGAAAGTAATTGCCTTACGAGCTGATATGGATGCTTTGCCCATACAGGAGACTAATAATACTGAGTATACATCTCAGGTAAATGGTGTAATGCATGCATGTGGCCATGATGTACACACATCTTCATTGCTAGGTGTCGCCAGAATTTTAAATGAGATTAAGAATGACTTTGAAGGAACGGTCAAACTTATTTTTCAACCCGGAGAGGAGAAACTTCCCGGAGGTGCCTCAATGATGATCAAAGAAGGCGTACTTAAAAACCCTGAACCTGTTTCTGTTATTGGCCAACATGTAATGCCTCAGATCAAAGCAGGGAAGATCGGTATCCGCAAAGGTTTGTATATGGCAAGCACTGATGAGATTTATGTTACGGTGAAAGGCAAGGGGGGGCATGGTGCAATGCCGCATTTGGGAATTGATCCCGTATTGATAACCGCTCAGATACTCGTTTCATTGCAACAAATCGTCAGTCGTATCGCCAAGCCATCGCTGCCATCAGTTTTGTCATTCGGTAAAGTAATTGCTAATGGTGCCACGAATGTCATCCCGGATGTAGTTACTCTGGAAGGAACATTTCGAACACTCGATGAAAAGTGGCGTGATGAAGCACATAAAAAGATGAAAAAAATGGCCGAAGGCATAGCTGAAAGTATGGGTGCTTCTTGTGAGTTTAATATTGTCCGGGGATATCCCTTTTTAGTGAATGATGAAAAATTAACAGACAGAGTTCGCTCCTTTACTGAAGAGTATTTAGGCAAAGAGAATGTTGAGGAGTTGGAAATTTGGATGGCTGCAGAAGATTTCGCCTTTTATTCTCATGAAGCGCCGGCTTGCTTTTACCGTTTGGGCGTTCGAAATGAAGAACTGGGAATAACGTCACCGGTGCACACATCAACATTTGATATTGATGAAAGTGCTCTGGAAACCGGTATGGGTCTCATGACCTGGATGGCAATAAAAGAACTTGAGTATTGATCAAAAAAAAAGACAGACAAATTAATTTGCCTGTCTTTTTTTTGGTGCGTATGCTTTAAGCATCGATTTTCGCATACTTAGCATTTTTCTCGATGAACTCTCTGCGTGGTGGTACATCATCGCCCATGAGCATAGAAAAAATTCTATCTGCTTCAGCTGCACTTTCAATAGTTACCTTTCTCAGGGTTCTCGATTCAGGATTCATAGTAGTTTCCCAAAGCTGCTCAGCGTTCATTTCTCCAAGTCCCTTGTAACGCTGAACATGCACACTTTCCTCTTTTCCTTCTCCTGCTATTCGCTTAATAGCAGCCAACCGCTCTTCGTCATTCCAGGCGTATTGTTGTTCTTTTCCTTTTTTAAGTAAGTAGAGTGGAGGAGTAGCGATATACAAGTAGCCTTCTTCTATCATTTCTTTCATGTGACGGAAAAAGAATGTCAAGATTAAGGTAGTAATATGGCTTCCGTCTACATCAGCATCACACATGATGACAATTTTATGATAACGGATCTTATCCATATTGAGTGGACGACCTTCTTTACTCTCATCACGGAAAACGCCCATGGCAGTAAAGATATTTCTGATCTCTTCATTATCATATATGCGATATTCCATAGCTTTCTCCACGTTCAGGATTTTTCCCCGAAGCGGGAGAATAGCTTGAAACCTTCTGTTTCGACCTTGCTTGGCTGTTCCACCGGCAGAGTCTCCCTCAACAAGGAACAATTCACATGCATCAGGTGAGTTATCGGAACAATCTGAAAGTTTTCCCGGCAATCCGCTGCCTGATAATACATTCTTACGTTGAACTAATTCACGGGCTTTACGGGCTGCATGTCTGGCAGTAGCTGCTAAAATTACCTTATCTACGATCTGCCTGGCTTCACGTGGATGCTCTTCAAGATAATTTTGTAGCATTTCACTTACAGCTTGATCAACTGCGCCCATCACTTCGCTATTTCCAAGTTTTGTTTTGGTCTGCCCTTCAAACTGAGGCTCTGCTACTTTAACGGAAATAATAGCCGTCATTCCTTCTCTGAAATCATCACCGCTGATTTCAAATTTTAATTTCTCCAGGAAGCCGGATTTTTCCGCATAAGATTTCAATGTCCGCGTAAGAGCTCTTCTGAACCCGGCAAGATGTGTTCCACCTTCGTGAGTATTTATATTATTTACATATGAATGAATATTCTCATTGAAGGAAGTATTGTACTGCATGGCAACTTCAACCGGAATTCCGCCGCGTTCTCCTTCCATGTAAATAGGATCAGGAATCAAACGCTCACGATTTGCATCAAGAAAAGTTACAAATTCCTTTAACCCTCCTAAGCTAAAAAATGAATCGTGAGGATTTTTTCCTTCACTATCAACTTCTCTAAGGTCAGTGATATTTAATCTGATTCCTTTATTGAGGAAGGCCAGCTCCCTTAATCGGGTTGCAAGAGTATCGTAGTGATAGACTACAGAAGTGAAGATGCTACTGTCGGGCAGAAAAGTTACGTCTGTCCCACGACGTGTGGTTTCACCGTCTAGTTTTACAGGATATAATGGTTTACCACAAGAATATTCCTGGATATGCTTTTTCCCGTTACCATGTACTTCAACCTTCAGATGAGAAGATAAAGCATTCACACAAGATACACCCACACCATGAAGTCCACCGGATACCTTGTACGAATCCTTGTCAAACTTTCCTCCGGCATGAAGTACCGTCATTACAACTTCAAGAGCACTTCTCTTTTCCTTTGGATGAATACCTGTAGGAATACCGCGGCCATCATCCTTCACGGTGATACTATTGTCAGCGTTTATAAAGACATCAATATTTTTACAATGTCCCGCTAGTGCTTCGTCGATGGAATTGTCCACCACTTCATAAACCAAGTGATGTAGTCCTTTAACGCCAATATCTCCGATGTACATTGCAGGTCTCTTTCGAACGGCTTCGAGACCTTCTAATACCTGTATACTGTCAGCAGAATATTCTTGCGTTGTGTTATTCGTGTTTGGCGTTGTGATGTCTTCGGATTTTTCCACCTGGTCTTTTGTCAATTCACTCATTCTTTAATTTATTTTCCCCCTGATTGACCCCCCAATCCTTTGGCGATTTTTCACCCCCGGATTCTAAAAAAGCTGATAAGTTTTTATCAGCTCGCCTAGCATGTAAATATACAAAATAGCATCCTTTTAAGCAAGGTTTTTCGACCCTTTCAGCTATTATTTACAGACAAAGAAATAAACCGAAAAATAATCGTAAAGTATTGAAAAACAACTATATAGCCTATTGTTAAAAGCGAATGTCCAATTAATTATTTTTTAAAACTTCAGATGCGATCATGATGTGGAAAATGTGCTCATTTCTCACCAAAAAAAACAGGAATTTATTCAAAGCAAAACTGAAATTTATTCTTCATTTTTATTTCCTTCAATACTCGATTTCCAGGTCAAACTGATTTTTTAAATCATTGAGTAAGGGATTTTTTTCTGCAAGCTTTTTAAACTTTTCAGAAGGTGTGTATGGGACAGTCCCACTTTCATCGCCAAGTACAACTTCCACTTCAATTTGCAAGGAGTAGTTTGAAAGCTTTTTTCTTAGGAATGCCAACATATCCGGTTTGATCTCATTGAGGTCCTTTTCAACTGCAGCACTGTCAACTTTAAAATGAACGTTAAAGTTCTTACCTGGTACGGCTTTCCTTTTTATCAAAGCAGCATGCAGGGTCAGTCTACCTTGTGACTGAAGCAGTGCGGAGTATTCATCCCAGGCATTTTTTAATTCACCCTCAGAAAAAGCTTTGTTTAGATCCGGATTTGCCTCGATGATCTGTTCAGGAATTTTCTCTTCTTGTTTTAAATTGAGAGCTCCGGTAATCGAAATGGTTTTTCTGCCAACTGCAGCACCACTATTTTTCCTTTCCACCGGAACAGCAGGAGATTCAGCTTTTGTTTTTTCTTTTTTTGGTTCTTCAGCAAGCTCAGCCTTAGACTTTGATGTAACCGGCGGCTTCGCTTTCTCCGGTCCTGGAATTGTATGTGTGACCGGAGATAGAACTGTATTTAGTTCAACTTTTTTTTTTGTTATCTCTGAATGACTTTCATGAGCCTCATTTAATAAACAAAGTCTCATGAGGGCCAATTCAACATGCAATCGCTGATGTTTCGAAGCTTTATACTTATAGTCAGCTTCATTGGTAATCTCCAATGCTTTGAGAAGCCATAAGAGGCTGCACAATCGCGATTGTACCTTGTATTTCTCTCTGATAGATGGACTAACTTCAAGCAGGCTTAGTGTCTCTTCATCAAGGCAAACAAGCAAGTCGCGAAAATGACTACTTAATCCATTGATGAAATTATGACCATCAAATCCCTTGCTAATAATTTCGTTGAACGTAATTAAAGATGCCGGGATATTTCCTGAATGTAACTCTTCAGTCAGTCTGAAATAGTAATCGTAATCAAGTATGTTTAGATTCTCAATGACTTGTTTGTAGCTAAGCTTTTCTCCGGCGAAACTCACAAGTTGATCAAACATACTTAATGCATCCCTGAGAGCTCCGTCTGCTTTTTGAGCTATGATATGCAATGCATCCTCTTCTGCATCGACATTTTCTTTTTTAGCGATACTCGCCAGATGATCAGCGATGTCTTCAATCTTTATCCTGTTGAAGTCAAAAATCTGACAGCGCGAAAGTATGGTTGGTATGATTTTTTGTTTCTCAGTAGTTGCAAGAATAAAAATTGCGTGTGCCGGCGGTTCTTCTAATGTTTTTAAAAAGGCATTAAAGGCTGCAGTGCTGAGCATGTGAACCTCGTCAATGATGTACACTTTATATTTTCCCAGCTGAGGTGCATACCTTACCTGGTCAACAAGCCCGCGAATTTCATCTACACCATTATTTGATGCAGCATCTAGTTCATATATATTCAGAGAACGCCCTTCATTAAATGCAATACAAGATGGACAAATATTACAAGCTTCAACAGCTTCGGTGATCGCTTCGCAATTGATAGTCTTTGAAAGAATTCTTGCCGTAGTGGTTTTGCCGACACCACGCGGACCTGTAAATAAGTAGGCTTGCGCCAGGTGATTGGTGCGAATGGCATTTTTTAATGTTGTTGTAATAGATGGTTGTCCAACTACTGTGTCAAATGTTACCGGGCGGTATTTCCGGGCGGAGACTATAAAATTTTCCATTTCTGTTATTATCTAGCAAAGATAAGGGAACGATCGGATAGCAAACTAAATTATCTCAAATTAGAAAAAAAATATTTATTATATTGGATCGAAGTGTTCTAATCCCTGCAATGCTCTAGCTTGCCGACAAATCAAATTATTTCGTCTTTCATTTTTTTTCATGTATACATTCCTCTGTTAAGCAGCTACAGTAGCGGATTCCGGTTTAAAGTTTTCAACAAACCCTATTACTTATCAACAAATCCAGTCTTTTGAACCTCAGAAACTTGCATTGGCTTAGTTCCAAACTTACTTTTGATCCTGTCATTTAAACCAATTACTAAAAACAATAAGCAATGAACAAAGCTGAATTGATTGATGCTATGGCATCAGAAGCAAAGATCACAAAAGCAGATGCAGGTCGCGCATTGGAAGCATTCATGACTGTTACTTCAAAAACTCTTAAAAAGGGTGAGCGTGTTGCTCTTGTAGGTTTCGGTACTTTCTCTGTAGCAAAACGTGCTGCTCGTAATGGTCGCAACCCGCAAACAGGTAAGCCGATCAAGATTGCTGCTAAGAAAGTAGCAAAATTCAAGGCTGGTGCTGAACTTTCTTCAAAAGTTAAGTAATCATCCAAAAAGATCATTAAAGCCCTACAAATGTGGGGCTTTTTTATTTTTACTCTTTACCAATATACCCCGGGGATTTTTGTAACTTTGCACATCGTTCGCTATGAGACTTTTCTCTATTTATTAAATTATCCGCGACGAATCCCCACAATATTTATTTTAAACACATGTCATTCGATAAACTCGATCTAATAGATCCAATCCGAAACGCGTTAAAAACGGAAGGTTATACCACTCCTACACCCATTCAGGCACAAACTATTCCTATAATTCTTGAACATAAAGACCTTTTGGGCTGTGCTCAAACAGGAACAGGTAAAACAGCAGCGTTCGCAATTCCGATCCTCCAATTGCTCCATGAGCAAAATACCGGTACAACAAGCAAGAAAATTATAAAGGCCCTCATTCTTACACCTACAAGAGAACTCGCCCTTCAAATTGGCGAAAGTTTCACGGCATATGGTAAAAACCTGCCATTGCGAAACAGAGTCATATTTGGTGGCGTTCCTCAGAAATCACAAACTGATGCTCTTCGTGCAGGAGTTGATATTCTCGTCGCCACGCCGGGAAGGTTGTTGGATCTGATGAATCAAAAGTTCGTTCATCTGAACGATATCAAGTTTTTTGTCCTGGATGAAGCCGATCGTATGCTTGATATGGGTTTTATTCATGATGTAAAAAAGATCATCCAAAAGCTTCCGATAAAACGACAAACTTTATTCTTCTCAGCTACAATGCCACCCGAGATCGTGAAGCTTGCAAACACCATTCTAACCAAGCCTGTAAAGGTTGAAGTTACCCCCGTATCTTCTACTGCTAATACAATTCAACAGGCAGTTTATTTTGTGGATAAGACTAACAAAAAGCCTTTGCTGAACTTTATTCTGAAGAATGATAAAGTCACATCAGTGTTGGTGTTTACCAGAACAAAGCATGGTGCCGACAGAGTTGCTAAAGATCTTAAAAAGGCCGGCATAGAAGCAGAAGCAATTCACGGTAACAAATCACAAAATGCACGGCAGCGTGCACTCAATAATTTTAAGGACAGAAAGACAAGAGTATTAGTAGCAACAGATATTGCTGCCAGAGGAATTGACATTGATGATCTATCTCATGTTATCAATTATGAACTCCCGAATATTCCGGAAACTTATGTTCACAGAATTGGTCGAACGGGTAGGGCGGGTGCAAGTGGTATTGCTTTATCTTTTTGTGATGTCGAAGAACAAGATTACCTGAAAGATATTCGTAAATTGATAAGCCGTGACATACCTGTTGTTGAAGACCATCCATATCCTATGCAGGTATTCACTTCTCCTCCAAAAAAAGAAAAGGCACATCATAGTCACGCTTCCAAAAGGAACAAAACCGGACAAAGCGGGCGACCTCAGAGTCGTGCAAATCGTCCGGCAACGGCTGGTCAGAGACGGTTCAATTAAAGGATCATTTTCTTAATCACTCTCCTTTAAATACCGGTTTTCTTTTTTCAAGAAATGCCTGAACGCCTTCCTTATAATCGTAAGTTTCACCGGCCTCAGACTGCAACCTTTCTTCTTCTTTCAACTGTTCATCTAAAGCATTGTTCAATGAACTGTTCAATAGCATTTTTGTGAGTGCAATCCCTCGGGTTGGCATAGTAGATAGAGTTGTTGCTAAAGAGAAGGCCTCAACTTCAAGTTTATCATCATCAAATACTTTATATATCATACCCATTTCCGCAGCTTCCGTGGCACTGACTTTGTCTCCGAGTATCATCAAAGCAGATGCTCGCTGAAAACCTACGAGTCTGGGTAGAAAAAAGGTACCACCACTATCAGGTATCAATCCGATCTTACTGAATGCCTGAATGAATGAGGCGCTTAAACCTGCGAGAACAACATCACAAGCAAGTGCAATATTAGCTCCGGCTCCTGCAGCAACACCATTTACGGCACAAACAACAGGTTTCTGTAAATGTCGGATCCGACGAATAATCGGATTGTAATGCTCATCGACTATTCTTTTTATACCTGGGCCATCCGGATTTATGGCTTCAGAAAGATCTTGTCCGGCACAAAAAGCTTTCCCATTAGCGGTTAAATAAACGGCACGAACCGTAGTATCTGTTGCTGCTGTATCAAGAGCTTCCTGCAACTGCATGGCCATCTCCCTGTTAAAACTATTGAATTTATCAGGACGGTTTAGGCGTATCTGCATGATGCCTTTTTCAATAACGCTTAGAATAAATGTCTTTTCCATAGCTGTTGATTTGTTATTAATTGTCTTTCAATTCTAGTGACATTTAAAATAGTCAAATGGTTCAAGACAATTTTCGCATTTGTAAAGTGCTTTGCATGCTGTTGATCCAAACTGGCTGATTAGCTTAGTTTTCCCGGAACCGCAATACGGACATGCAATTATTTTGGGCTTTCCGGTAAGGAGAGATTTATCATGACTGGCTTTTTCCGGTGGAGCAATTCCATACTTTCGAAGTTTTTCTTTTGCTTCATCATTGAGCCAGTCAGTTGTCCATACCAGAGAATAAACCACTTTTATTTTTGGGTTTTCGACGCCGGCAGCTTTCAGTTTCCCGATGATATCTTTTTCTATAACACCCATCGCCGGACATCCGCTATAAGTGGGTGTAATATCAACAGTGACACTGTCTCCGTCTATATGCACATCACGGGTTATGCCTAGCTCGACTATGCTGATAACAGGAATTTCCGGATCAGGAATTTCCTCGAGGATAGACCAGACCGTTTCCTTTTTAATCATAGTAGAAATATTTTCATTTTACCAACTCACGCCCGGGTGAGCCCGGTGCAGGTATTGCATTTCTGCAAGTAAATGCCCGAGATTTTCGGTGTGTTTGCCTTTACGTGAACCACTCATCATGAACACATTTTCAGGAACGCTTACCGTGGCAGTTTCAAAGACCTCAGCGATCTTCTTTTCCCAGAGTTTTCGGATCGGGGAAAGATCCGGGACAAGTCCTTCTGCGATCAGCACCCTGTCCGTTTCGTCCATGTCGAACATGTCTCCGGTATATCTCCAGAGTTCATCAATAGCATCCTCTAATCTCCTTTTGCTTTCTTCTGTGCCATCACCAAATCGGATGACCCATTCTGAACTATGCCGAAGGTGATAAGCAACTTCTTTCCAAGATTTTTCTGCCAGTGCAGCAAGTGTTTTATCCTTGCTCTTTTTAAGTTCAGCGTAGAAATAGTAATGGAAAGCGCTGATGAAAAACTGACGTAGCAGTGTTTGTGCAAAATCGCCGTTGGCCTGTTCGGTTATTAATAGATTTCTGAATTCTCTTTCATCCCTCAAATATGCAAGATCATCCTCAGTTCTGCCTTTTCCTTCGAGCTCTCCTGCATAACTAAGAAAAGCCCTGGCCTGACCAATGAGATCAAGCGAAATATTTGTGAGGGCTATATCCTCCTCCAGGATAGGTCCATGCCCACACCATTCTCCTAATCTTTGTCCGAGGATTAAAGGGCTATCGCCTAAGCGAAGTGTGTATTCGAACAAAGCAGATTTTATTGTAGAATTCATTAGAGTTTTTTTTAGGATCACTTAATTCAAATATTAAGTGATCAGTCAAAGTTCGCCCCGGGTGTCTTGTAAAAATTAGGGTGGCGATACATTTTATCATTCGAAGGTTCAAAGAAAGGACCTGTATCTTCCGGAGAACTTGAAGTGATATTTTCTGATAATACCACCCAAAGACAGGTAGCCTCATTTCTTCTTGAATAAACATCACGTGCATTTTGAAGTGCCATTTCCTTGTCTGGAGCATGTACACTTCCGGCATGTTCAAAAGGTGCTCCACTTCTTTTTTGAGTGAACACTTCCCACAACGGCCATTCGTTCTTGATCATAGGAGTAATAATTTATTAATTGAATTAGGCTGCAACAGCTTTTCCGGCTTTTTTCATTGCATATGCATTCGCAGCTTCTCTTACCCATGCACCTTTATCATGTGCATCCTTTCTTGCTTTTAGTCTTTCGCGGTTGCAAATTCCATTGCCGCCAATGACATTGTAAAACTCATCCCAATTAATTTCACCTGAAGAATAATGCATCGTCTCTGCATTCCATTTTATCTTTTCATCAGGAAGTGTAAGACCTATATTTTCAGCCTGAGGAACGGTTCTGTCGATGAATCTTTGACGGAGATCATCGTTTGTGTATTTTTTTATTTTCCATTGCATTAGCTCGGCAGTATTTGGTGAGTCCTTGTCAGATGGACCAAACATCATTAATGATGGCCACCAAAAACGATTCACTGCATCCTGGGCCATGGCTTTTTGCTCGTCGGTGCCACTCATTAACGTGGCCAATATTTCATAGCCTTGCTTGTGATGAAAGTTTTCTTCCTTACAAATTCTGATCATTGCACGGGCATAAGGACCGTAAGAACATTTTGCCAATGCTGTTTGATTGATAATAGCTGCACCATCAACCAACCATCCGATAGCACCCATATCAGCCCAGGAAAGAGTAGGATAATTAAAGATGCTCGAGTACTTCGCTTTACCACTCAGTAAATCTGCAACAAGCTCATCACGACTGACACCAAGGGTTTCTGTTCCGCTGTAGATGTATAAACCATGACCGGCTTCATCTTGCACCTTGGCAAGCAGAACCGCTTTTCTTTTTAAACTCGGAGCTCGTGTAATCCAATTGCCTTCCGGTAACATGCCTACAATTTCGGAGTGGGCATGCTGGCTCATGATCCGAATGAGCTGCTTGCGATAACGATCAGGCATCCAGTCTTTAGGTTCTATTATCTCGCCATTGTCAATCCTAAGATTAAACTTTTCTTCAAGCTCTTTCTCGTTCATGTTTTGCATCTATCTCCTTGCTTTTTGGTTTTCTAAATTATGAATTCCTGATGGTATTACCATGATAAATATCAGTAGTTTTAAAGTTGATGATAGTCACCTCGCCACCGTCCGATTGATTTTTTAATTTCTTCTACAGAACTTTGATTCTCCGCTGCATCTTTTGCAAGTTCGAGTAGCTCACCATCCGGTGCATACCTTAAGGCAGCAACCTGCTTTGTCCTGATCCTGGAGTCTAATAATTTGCCACTCAAAACGAAATGTCTTAAATTCTCTTCATTCCTTATGATGCGCTCCTGCAGTCGTAAGCTGAACTGTCGCAAAAAAGCAAACATGATGAGCATACACAAACTTGTACTAAGCAACAGCGTAGAAGGGTAAAGAGTATTTCCGGCCTCGAGAGCCATGTTAAAGTAGATGAAAGCTCCGCCTAAATTGGCGATGAGCAAAAACAGAAAAAAACCGTAAAAAAGCCAGTTTAACTTTCTGTGATTAGAATAACTTTGTTTTTTCATTTATCTAAAGTTTTAGTGCTTCAAATTTACAAATTTGCTCCAAGTCAGGCAAATGACGTGGAATATGGAGGTTCTGAAATTTTTTGACTTACTTGCCGTTCACTCATTCCATGACTGATTCGCAGAAAATAGTATACGTATCTGTTATCAGTGACCTGGTAACCGATCAAAGGGTTCACCGCTGTTCACAAACATTAAGCCGCAAAGGCCTGAAAGTCACACTCGTCGGTAGGGTTACCAAATCTAGTTTGCCATTGACGAAGCGGGAATACCGGACTCATCGCTTCAAATTGCTATTTGAGAAAGGGCCACTCTTCTATGCAGCATACAATGTCCGTTTGTTCATTTTTCTCTTGTTTAGAAAAGTTGACCTCTTAATAGCTAATGATCTGGATACGTTGGCTGCGAATTATATGCTTTCCAGGATCAAAAGAGTTCCTCTCGTATATGATAGTCATGAATATTTTACCGGTGTCCCTGAACTACAAACCAGACCCAATATCAGAGCTGTTTGGAAATGGATGGAACGAAGAATACTTCCAAAGTTAAAATATATGTATACGGTGAATGAATCGATCGCTTCGCTTTATAAAAATGAGTATGGAATAAACTCCGGAGTAATCAGGAATCTCCCATACAGACATGTAATGGTGCCGGAAAATCATTCCCGTAAAGATCTCGGACTGCCTATTGATAAAAAAATGCTATTGTTTCAGGGTGCAGGTATAAACATTCAACGTGGGGCAGAGGAAATACTGGAGACTATGCAATATCTCGATGATTGTTTCCTGGTTTTTGTAGGAGGAGGGGATGTTATCGAAACCCTTAAGAAGAAAACCATAGCTCTTGATCTTGGCCGAAAAGTATTTTTCTTTCCTAAAATGCCTATGGATGAGCTTCGCCGGATCACAGGACTTGCAGACCTTGGTTTGAGCCTTGATAAAGACACTAACATTAATTACAGGTATTCTTTACCTAATAAAATATTTGATTACATCCAGGCTTGTGTTCCCGTATTCGCCAGCGATCTGCCGGAAATAAGGAAAGTCATCGAACATTATAATATAGGAAAACTTATCTCATCCCATGATCCTCAAGTGCTGGCATCAGAAATAAAAGATTTTTTCAATGATAGTGCAAGGCTTGCATTGTGGAAAGAAAATTTGAAATTTGCCGCCGAAGAATTATGCTGGGAAAAAGAGGAGAAGATCCTCATCGATCTGATTAAAGATGTCATTTAACAAACGCATTCACATTATTTCCTTTGATATTCCTTACCCGCCTGATTATGGTGGTGTGATTGATGTTTTCTATAAACTTGTGGCATTACATAGAGCTGGCATCAAGATTATTCTTCATTGTTTTGAATATGGTCGTCCGCAATCTAAAGAGCTCGAAAGTATATGCGAGACCGTTTACTATTATCCAAGGCAAACGACCAAATCCTTACTATTTAATACGCTTCCATATATCGTACTAAGTCGGCAGTCGGAGGAGTTGAAAAGCAATTTACTTACAGATGAAGCACCTATCCTGATGGAAGGTCTTCATTCTACGTTTCTCTTATCTTCAGAGGAGTTCAGCCATCGAAATATTATTGTACGTACTCATAATATCGAACATGACTATTATGAAAATCTGGCGAAAGTTGAGCGTAACATCTTTAAGAGATATTATTTTTATAATGAAGCTGGAAAGTTAAAAAAGTATGAAAGCGTATTGAACAAGGCAAAGACCATAGCAGCAATTTCTCATAACGATGAAAAATATTATTCAGGCTTGTTCAAGTCTGTACATTGCATCTCCGCATTTCATCCTTTTGATGAAGTCAGCTTTAGGCCGGGCAGATCTGATTTTGCCTTTTATCATGGTAATCTTAGTGTAGGTGAGAATAATGAAGCTGCTTTATTTTTAGTAAATAAAGTTTTTGTGAACAGTCAACATAAGTTGGTGATAGCAGGTTCTAAGCCTTCATCGGAATTGACAAAAGCCGCTAAAATGAATCCGACCGTGACCTTATTGGCTGACCAATCACCTGAACAGATTTACGATTTGATACGAAATGCTCAGTGCAATATTCTTCCTACTTTCCAGTCAACAGGAATAAAATTAAAATTATTGGCATCGCTGTTTAGTGGAAGATTTTGTCTGGTCAATGCGCCGATGGTCAATGGAACCGGTTTGGAAAATTTGTGCAGAATCGCTGATACTGCTGAAGAAATGAAAAAAAATCTTGATGAAGTAATGTCTATGGATTCCTTTCCGGAAAATGAACTTGAGAAGCGAAAAGTTGTATTGGAGAAAAATTTTTCAAATACAGTAAATGCAAAGAAATTGATAAGCCTCTTTGGTTAAAAGATCACATTTGTTCAGCAAGAACTTTAGAATCCATTAGCTTTCCATTGTCACATTTTAATATCCTTGCCGGGAATTTTTCGATAAGCGTATAATTATGCGTTGCCATTAAAACTGCTCGCCCGCTTTGACTAATTTCCTGTAATAATCGCATAATACCTTCTGAAGTTTCCGGATCAAGATTTCCTGTGGGCTCATCAGCCAGTATGAGCTCCGGATCATTTAAAAGTGCTCTTGCAATAACAACTCTTTGCTGCTCACCACCACTGAGTTCATGTGGCATTTTAAAACCTTTCGTTGAAAGCCCGACTTTTTCTAAAACGAATAATACCCTTTCCTGCATTTTAGTTTTATCCCGCCAGCCGGTTGCCTTGAGAACAAAAAATAAGTTAGCATTAATCGATCTGTCAGTGAGTAACTGAAAATCCTGAAAAACAATACCAAGTTTCCTTCGTAAAAATGGAATTTGACTTTCCTTTAAATTGCTCAACTCAAATCCAACGATCTTTGCTTCGCCTTCTGCAAGTTCAACATCACCATAGAGCATTTTTAGTAAACTACTTTTCCCGCTACCGGTGCGTCCGATTAAATATGCAAATTCACCCTTTTCAACTTCGAGATTTATATTCGAAAGCACAAGATTTTTTGACTGATAAATATTTGCATTACGAATTGAAATTATTGACTCGGATGCTTCCATCTCAGTATTTGTCATTTCTCCTAATTTTGATTTAATCTGATCAATTCAAATGTAGTTCTTCAAATGTCTAACCTTTGCATTTTTCCATAAGGCATGTCGTTGATAAGCTTAATGAGCTCATCCTCTTTAGCAGTAAGCCCGACTTTGGCAAATGCTTTTTCAGGTCTGTCAACTCGGAAATAGGCGAGTAATGTGAAGTCATCGTCCCGGAGTTGTACATAATCCGGTATCCGCGCTGTTCCTTTAACCTTTAGGATATACATATCCTGCAAAATTAATAAAAAAGAAAAGGCTCCCTGCTGCATACGGGAGCCTTCTTTCAACAATAGAATCTTAATTGTTAACGCAGCTTGATGTTAAAGGTAGCACCGTTGACCGTAATGGTAGCATCGTTGTCACATGTCCCATTACCGTAGTCCAATGTTCTGGTCGGAAGTCCGGATGGTGTGAGTTCAAAAATACCCTCTACGATGTGACGACAAGCCGGATCTAACTTAAACACTAAAGCTTTGGTGATATTGGCAGTATAACTCTTTCCTTCAAATGTTGTTCCACTTGATGTCCCCGTGATGCTATAAACATCATCCACATATCCTCCGGTTCCCATTGTGGATTCACCGGCAAGCCATTCTCTGGTCCTTTGAGAAGTCCATGACATCACTGCGTGATTTCTATCATGAATTTCACCATTTACATCTATTGTGTACCAAAGATGACCTGCTGCATTGTGTCCTTTATTGATTAAAGTCTTGGTACCATAGACCTGATACATGTTTGTGGTATCACGTCCGACAAAATAACTCTGAGGATTCATAGTGATGATAGCACCTGAATCACGATATGTAGCCGTGTATGTCACATGTATGACCCCTTTGCGGTAGCGTCCATCGTCGCACAAACAAGAATAGGGTCCGAAATCGATAACAATGCTTCCGCCCTGACCTGACGAGTCGGGTGTAATGTCCAAAGTTGCACAAGTACTCATAAAAGTGCCTTGCGTGTTAACTTTACGGAAAGTACTTAATCCCGACGAACCGTTCTCTATAGCTTGATTTGTAATTTCCATTATATCATTAAAAGTTGCCTCCGCCAATGAATTGTCTTGAGAACTTTGTGTATCAAACTCCTTTACTTCATCGTCTTTCTTACAACCGTAGTTAAGAGTCATTAGACCACTAAGCAGGATTGCGCTAATTAATGCAATTTTTCTTTTTTTCATGAACATTGTAGTTTATATGTTGAGTTGGCCTTTGTTTAGGTATAGCAAAGGTTGTAATTTTTCTTATACAGTATTCAGATTTTTTAGTTGCTACTGTTTAAAACTATGTTGGTAACTAGGCAGGTAAAATACCCCTTGCGCAAGCCTTTCGAATAATTTTGCTTGAACCTCGTTTAATCCCTAGAAATCACTGCGCATACCATGTCGATACGACTCATTTTCTTCTTTGTTATTATTTCAACTCAGGTATTTTCTCAAAAGACCGATACTTACACTCACCCTGAACGCAGTTACGAACTGGGTCTGGACTTGTACGGTAAAAAAAAATACGTGAGTGCTCAGATGGAATTCCAAAAAATTATTGGATCCGATGAAAATATTTCTCTTCTCGTAAAAGGCAATGCTTCTTTTTACCATGCTGTTTGTGCAGCAGAATTATTCCACAAAGATGCCGAGTATCTTCTGATCACTTTTATGGAATCTTATCCTGAGAATCAGAATTACTACATGGCGGGATATCACCTCGGAAATTATTATTATAAACAAAAGAAATACAAGAAAGCAGTGGAGTGGCTGGCTAAACTTGATCAAAATGAGCTTTCACAAGAGATGCGCGATGAAGTGAATTTCAAGATGGGCTATGCTTACTACATGACCAATGAGTTTGAATTGGCAGGGAAGTCCTTTTTTCTTGTGAAGGACGGAAATAGTAAATATGCATCAGCAGCACAATACTACTATGCTCACATGTCTTTCGTTAACGGTAATTATGAAACAGCATTGAAAAGTTTTATAAAGCTTAAAGATTCTGAAGCTTTTGCTCCTGTTGTACCATATTACATCACCCAGATATACTACAAGCAAGGAAAGTATGATGAATTGCTGAAATTCGCACCCGGTGTTCTTGATTCAGTTGATGCCAAGAACGGACTTGAAATTGGACGTATGATAGCAGAGTCGCACTACAGAAAAGGCGAATACCGTGAAGCACTACCTTATCTGTTGGATTATGAAAAGAATTCTTCTGCGTCAGACAGAACTGATGATTATCAAATTGCCTACTCTTACTATAAGATTGGCGAGTATGAAAAATCAATTCCTTACTTTCAAAAAGTAACTTCAGGTAATGATGCATTGGCGCAAAATTCATATTTTCTGTTAGCAGACTGTTACGTCAAGTCAAATGCAAAGCGTAGTGCACGTACTGCTTTTGAATCGGCTTCCAAAATGGATTTTGATGCGGATATCCAGGAAGAGTCATATCTTAATTTCGCCAAGTTGTCAAATGAGTTAAGTTATCAATCTGTCGCTCTCGATGCTTTCAGAGCCTTCTTGCAAAAGTTTCCTAACAGTACCCATGTCGATGAAGCAAATGAGATGCTCGTTGGCATTTATACGAATACAAGAAATTACAAGGATGCTTTAACAGCTATTGAAGCAATAAAGGTTAAAACAGCTCCGGTAAAGGCTGCATATCAAAAAGTCGCCTATTATAGAGGAATTGAGTTTTTCATGGATAATAAATCGGAGGAGGCAATAAAGATGTTCAATACATCGCTGACTAATCCTGTGGATCCTGCTTTGGTTGCAGAGTCTCATTACTGGAAGGCTGAAACGCTTTACAGACTTGGGGAATTCGATAAATCACAAAAGTCTTATAATGATTTTTTATTCACTCCATCTGCTGTTACAGGTAAACGTTATAATCTGGCACACTACAATATCGGGTATTGCTACTTCAAGAGTGAGAATTTTTCAGCATCCCAGGTTGCGTTCAGAAAGTACATTCAAGCCAGGAATCAAACAGATCCTGATAGATACAATGATGCAGTTCTAAGAGTTGCAGATTGCTTTTTTATGATGAAGGACCAGTCAAATGCTATGGATTATTATAATCAGGCAATTGCTGCAAACTCCAAAGCGAGCGATTATGCCATTTATCAAAAAGCTCTTATTCTTGGAGTTCAGGGTAGGATGGCCGATAAAGTCAGTACACTCCAGAAATTGTTTGATAAGTATCCTAAATCAGTCTATTATGATGATGCTTTGTATGAAGCAGGTCAGGCGTCACTCATGCTTGGTGATCATGAAGCTGCTCAGTCATATTATGGAACAGTCATTCGCGACTTCCCTTCAGGAAGCTATGTGAAGAAGGCAGAGTTGGGTGAAGCACTGGTTTTGTATAATAGCAAGCAGGACGACAAGGCACTTGCTGCATATCAAAGAATAGTTGCAAAGTATCCTAATACATCTGAATCAAAAGAAGCGCTCGCCCAGATCAAAAATATATCTGTCACACAAAATAAAGTGGATGAATATCTGCGTTACGTTAAAAGTGTTCCGAATGCTGATGTGTCTAAAGCAGCAGAAGATTCTCTGACCTATGAAGCAGCTGAACTCTTGTACACTCAGGGAAATTGCACAGCAGCCATAAAGGATTTTGACAATTACCTTCAGCGCTTTCCTCAGGCTATATTTTTAGTAAACGCCACATACTATAAAGCAGATTGTCAATTTCGGAACAAGCAATACGAAGAAGCCTTGACAGGTTATCAGATCGTAATCAATGAAGTCAGGAATTCATTTACAGAAAAATCTTTACTGAATGCCGGATTGATTAATTATCGTATGAAAAATTATCAGGCAAGTTTGAAGAATTATACTGACCTGGAAGCAATAGCTGAAATAAAAGATAATATCCTTGCTGCACAGGCAGGTCAGATGCGATCGAATTATAAATTGCAAAATTATGAATCGACTTTAATAAGCGCACAACGTATTTTAGACGGATCTTCATCAGATAAGGATCTTTTGAATGAAGCACATCTCCTTGCCGGTAAGTGTCATTATTTTAAAAATGACCTTGGTAACGCAAAGACAGAATTTACCATCGTTTCGAAACGAACAAATAGTGAAATGACCGCAGAAAGTAAATATTACCTGGCAGAAATTGAATTTAAGTCAGGAAATTTTAAAGAAAGTCAAAAGATCATTTTTGAGATTCAAAAGCAAGTACCAAGCTATGACTTTTGGATCGCCAAAGGCTTTGTGCTCCTCGGAGACAATTACCTCGCACAAAATGACGTTTTTCAGGCCAAGGAAACTTATAAGAGTATCGTTGACAACTTCGAAAAAGGACCCACTGACCCTGAAGATATTCGAGAAATTGCCTCTGCCAAACTGGATGCATTAAATGCTGCTGAGGGAAAGAAAAACGCTGTGCCGGAAGAACAAAAGCAGAGTGATGATGCTAATGAGACTGAAGATCCGGGTGAATAGCTTGAGAAATTTTAATTTCTATAGAGGAGGAACAAAAAATCTTTGAGTTAATTAAACGATAATATTATAATGATGTCAAGAATATTTTTAGTAATCGGATTGCTGCTTTGTAGCCTCTCATCATTCTCACAGAAAGAAAAGGAAAAGGAAGATCTGGGTGATAAGGAGTATATCATTGTAAAAGATTATAAACCTGTACTTGCTGAGTCCTACAAAATTTCAGATACACCGGAAGGAGATACATCTACATATGTGGCTCCTGCCTTGAATTATAAAATGGAAACCAAGAAGGCTGAAACAAATTACGAGACAGCGACAATTAAAGCTGTCAGAGTAAAAGATGAAGCCTTGTCTAAACTATATAGAAACCTGGTTCGCTTGGGTATTGGTAATTATACGAAGTATAGCGGCGAATTATATATCAATTCATTGAGATCTAAAAAGGGAGCATTAGGTTTGAGTGCAAAGCACTTTTCCGGTTCTCCTTCTCTGAAGGGGGTAGGTAATTCGGCCTACAGTGAAAACGAAGCACATGTATCAGGAAAGTATTTTCTTGAGAATGCAATATTTTTCGGGGACATGACTTATAATCGCGATGTAGTCCATTATTATGGAGGATATTCTACAAGTGACACTATCATCGATAAAAAAAATATACGTCAGCTATTTTCAAATTTTGATGTCAGCGCCGGAATAAAAAGTAATTACCTCTCAAAGGGTAATTTAGATTATGAAGCTACCTTTGGTTTTTCTTCCCTTAGTGACCATTTTGATGTCAACGAAAATGATTTCCTTGTCACGGCAAGAGGAGGGAAGGAAGTAGAGAATATGTACATACAGGTTGAGGCTTCCTTTAACTATTTTAAGAAAAGTAAGGCGAACAATGAGCCACTGAGTTTTGTGTCTGATCTAAACAGGAATATTATTCGGATAGCACCGACAGTATTTCTAGGAAAGGATAAAGCAAAGTTTGAACTTGGAGGTCGCGTAGTTATCGCTAAGGATGATGCTTCATCAATACATTTTTACCCCAATATTAAAGTAAACCTGCCTATTTCGGAACATGTCATTGCAGCTTTTGCAAAAGTAGAAGGGGATCTAAAGAAAAACAGTTATCGTACGGTTACGCTTGAAAACCCATTCTTAAATTCGAATGTTGTTCCTCTTAATTCAAGTGAAGCAATCATGCTGACAGGTGGTTTGAATGGAAATTTTAATAGCGCAGTTTCTTTTGCTGCATGGGTAAAGTATGGTACAACTAAAGACATGGCCTTGTTTGTAAATGATACTATCAACTTTAACAAATTCGTATTAGTTTATGATGATGTCAACAAATTGACCTTGCATGCTGAGCTGTCTTATAAAGCTGATGAAAAGTTTAAATTGAGTCTTCAATTCGACCAGTATAGTTATACTCCGGATTTGCAGATCAAAGCATGGCACCAGCCTCAAAACGAAATTTCTTTGAAAGCTGCCTATAATCTGCGCAACAAAATTGTCGTAAGTACTTCAGTTTGCGGAAGAGGAAAGTCTTTCGGAAGAACTCAATCTACTTTCGGTTTTACAGCTGAGAAAATTAAGGGATATGTCGATGCAAACCTTGGAATTGAATACCATTATTCCAAAATTCTTTCAGTATATCTTAATATGAACAATCTTGGATTTTCAAAATACAACAGATGGTATAATTACCCGGGTGAGGGCTTCAATGTATTAGGAGGGATCAGTTATTCATTCTGATCTTCACCAACTATCGTGCTCCTGCTTTAAATTTTTCAATGGCGTTGCGGGTAAAATCTGAAGTAACTAACTGACCGCTTAACTCAGCACGTTCCTGAAGTAGCTGATCCCAGTGGTCGGTATTATTCCAAAATACTTTTTTCAATAATGCCATCGCCTCCGGATTGCTCTTAGCAAGTTTGTTTGCAAGTGAAGAGACAGCTTCGTCTAGCTCCGAAGTGGAGGAATACACATTTGCATACATGCCTTTCTCTTTAGCCCATTCAGCACTTTGCCACTCGGTTGCATTGATCGATAAAGCAGAAAAATTTGAGTTGCCGATCTTTCGCTCAACAGCAGGACCTACCACAAATGGACCGATACCAACAGCCAGCTCACTTAGTTTCACCGATGCGCTGTCGTGTGCAAGCGTGTAATCAGCTGCACAAGCCAATCCGACACCACCCCCGACAGCTTTGCCATGGATCCTTGCGATGATAAACTTGGGAGCCTTACGCATAGCATTGATCACTGCTGCGAAACCTGAGAAAAATAATTTTCCTTCATCTGTATTCTTGATGGAAACCAATTCGTCAAAAGATGCACCTGCGCAAAAGGCCTTTTCTCCTTCACTTTTTAATATAATGACACGAACATCCTTGTTCTTTCCTGCTGATTCAATTTCTTTTGCTAATTGTTGCAATAAGCTTCCGGGTAATGAATTGCTTTGAGGATGAAAAAAAGTGATTGTTGCTATGCCTGATTCAATGATCAACTTTACTGTGCCCTGGCTCATTTGTTTAATTAATTTGGTGAAATCTTTTTGTTATGCTTGCAAGTTAAAGAATTTATGGATTCTGTTTACTCATGCCTAAATATCAATTTTCATTCGTAAAGTCATTATCGGATAAAAAAAAGACCGCCAGTGAATGACGGTCTTTTTTAGTTTGTAATAATTATTACGATGCAAATGCCGGTAGTTTTCCCTCCTTCACCATCATTTGAGTTTTGTTTTTGTGAGCTTCAAAATCACCAAAACATAATGCAGAAAGAAGATCTTCGCGGCTCATTGATGGATTTCCTAATTGCTTTTTTAGTTCAACACTGCAGCGGTCTACGAAATGCTCGAAGCGCTCCGGTGCCCATATATACTCTTTCTTTTGCCAATCCGGTTTTGTTCTGTCAACTTTAAATTCTGTTGGCAGATCTCCGTGAATGACAGTTTTTACATCCAGCCCTTCGAAGGATTTGGGCAGAATCCTGTTGTCGAAAACCAATGGACGACTAATGTCAATAACGTGTTTCTTGCGTTTTGGGTCAATCATCTTGAGACCGTTGATACGAAGACCTTTCTTTTTAAGGTGTGCGTACTTTTTCTCGAAACGATCGAGTGTGTCATAAAGTAACATGTCTCTGTGTTTTATATGGTTTAACTAATTTTTTATACTAATACTTTTGATTCTTTTGGAACTTCTTTTGTTTGCTGAACACCGGGCTTTTGTGCAACGAGTGTAAGTACTGTTTCAACAGCAACTACTTCATCGTTTTGATTGATAACATTCACATACCATTCAACGACCCCTTGTGGTATCTGACCTTCCCGGTCTTCTTTCTTTGTCTTGCGTTGGCATGTCAGTTGAACCCGAATTGTGTCTCCGACATATACCGGGATGGTGAATCTTAAATTATCCAGACCGTAGTTTGCTAATACCGGACCTTTTTTGGGATCAACAAATAATCCTGCTGCTGCAGATATTATAAAATATCCATGAGCAACCCGCTTTTCAAATATGGAGCCTTCAAGAGAAGTTTCGTCAGTGTGAGCATAAAAATAGTCTCCACTGATGCCTGCGAAATTCACTATGTCAGCTTCGGTAATTGTTCTTCGATGGGTTATTAATGTATCTCCAACTTCGATCTCCTCGAAATATTTTCTAAAAGGATGAATTACATCTTCCTTCATTTCGGCACCTGGTAAATATGTGTTTAATATTTTTGTCAATGTCGTTGGAGAACCTTGCAATGCAGTACGTTGCATATAGTGATGCACACCACGAATGCCGCCCATCTCTTCACCGCCTCCGGCACGTCCCGGACCACCATGTACAAGGTGTGCAAGAGGAGAACCGTGACCGGTTGACTCAGCCGCACAGTCTCTGTTGACGATCATCATACGACCGTGCATAGAAGCAGATCCCAGAACGACTTCCTTTGCAAAATTATTATCAGCTGTAAATATTGATCCAACCAAACTTCCTTTCCCCAGTCGGGCGAGTTGAATCGCTTCATCGCTGCTTTTATAAGACATCACCGTGCTAACCGGACCAAATGCCTCTATTGAATGAACGCCGGTTGTATTCAATGCATCACTACAATATAAAAGCATTGATGACATGAAAGCACCTTTTTTACTGTCAGCACCAACCACGTCGACCTCATCAACATTTCCATGAACAACCTCACAAGTCTGCATCAGTTGACGCACCTTATCTTTTACATCAGCAACCTGTGCCATATTAGCAAGTGGTCCCATGCGGACACCTTCTACAGCAGGATCACCAATTACGTTTCCTTTTAGTCTTTTTTGTAAGGCATTTATTACTGCTTCAGTATGATTTTCATGAACGATTACCCGACGTATTGCAGTACACTTTTGTCCTGCCTTGACAGTCATCTCGCGGGCAACTTCTTTAATGAAAAGATTGAACTCTTCTGAATCCGGTTTAGCGTCAGGACCAAGAATAGAACAATTCAATGAGTCAGCTTCCATATTGAAGCGAACCGAATTTTCTAAAATGTTCGGGTGACTCTTCAGCATCTTTCCTGTTGATGCAGAACCTGTAAATGTTACCACATCCTGACAAGTAAGATGATCCAAAAGATCTCCTGTGCTTCCGCAGATTAATTGTAAAGCTCCCTCAGGTAGAATACCGGATTTAATGATTTCCTGAACGGCAAGTTCAGTAAGATAGGATGTCGAAGTTGCCGGCTTCACTATAGCGGGAACTCCGGCCAGGAGATTTACGGCAATCTTCTCAAGCATTCCCCAAACCGGAAAATTAAAGGCGTTGATATGTACTGCCACACCCTCCATAGGTACACATATATGATGTCCTACAAAAGTTCCGTTCTTGGAAATTTTTTCCGGACCTCCATCGACATAAAAACTTTCATCAGGTAATTCACGACGCCCCTTGCTTGCATAGACAAATAGATTACCTATTCCTCCGTCTATGTCAATCCATGAATCAGCCTTGGTAGCGCCTGTAGCAGCAGATAATAAATAAAGGTCTTTCTTTCTTTCATTAAGATACAATGCCAGGGCTTTGAGCATCCTTGCCCTTTCATGAAAAGTCATCTTTCTGAGATGAGGTCCGCCGGTCACTCGTCCATATTCTAACAGAGCCTTAAAGTCAAGTCCATTGCTTGTAGATTCAAAAAGGTGAGCACCTGTGACCGCATGGTACAAGTTTGTTCCTTTTCCTTCACCTGCTGTCCATTTTCCCTGGACATAACTTTTCAACTTTGTTGACATATTACTTTTTAGTGTCCGGAGATGGCGGTGAAATTAATGCACGCAATACCGCAATTGCATCGGATTTAATTAACTTGCTCAATTTCATTTCATTGAGCACCTGCCTATCGTTTGGAATATGTTGGAGAATACCTTGGCAAAGATACTCCTTATTAGGTGCAAGTCAAGAAGTTATTAACAGGTGTTTAAAAAATTTTAGCCAATCTTCATGAAAGCCTTGCCATTATTGGGCTGTAAAAAGCAAAGAAAATTTTCAGGGCTGTTAATATGTCTATTTTGGCCTGAAATTGACTATTAGCATAATTTCATCGTAAAAGTTGAACTTTTCAGGGATTTTCGGCAGAAGAAGGCTTTTCAGGTGGAAATTGTTGAATTTAAAGCATTCTGAACCTTGTTTATATATCTAATTTATTTACCTTTGCATCCCATAAAAAAATCTCCGTAAACTAATCAAACATGTCTAATCAGTACGAGGTGGTATTTATCATGACACCTGTTCTTTCGGAGGAGCAGATGATGGATACAGTCACCAAATTCAAGAAGATCCTCTCCGCCGAAGGCGGATCCGAAATTGTTCATGAGAACAACTGGGGATTACGCAAGCTGGCTTACCCTATCCAGAAAAAAAACACAGGGTTTTATTACCTGATTGAATTCAAAGCTCCCGGTGATGTCATCGCCAAACTGGAAATTGAATTCAAAAGGGATGAGCGCATCATGCGTTTCCTCACTGTTCGCCTCGACAAGCATGCGATCATTTACAATGAGAAGAAGCGTAAAAATGCTGCTGCAAAGAAAGAAGAAGTTGAAAAAATTGTTTCCTAAAAATCTGAAAAACTATGGCATCATCAAATGAAGTTCGCTATCTCAACCCACCAACGGTTGACACAAGCAAAAAAAAGTACTGCCGTTTCAGAAAGAACGGAATCAAGTACATCGACTACAAAGACGCTAACTTCCTGGTAAAATTAGTGAACGAGCAGGGAAAGATCCTTCCTCGTCGTCTTACCGGTACATCGCTAAAGTTTCAGCGTCAGGTTGGACAAGCAATTAAGAGGGCCCGCCATTTGGCGTTGATGCCTTATGTATCTGATCTATTAAAATAAGGAGGCCTGAACAATGGACGTTATTCTTAAACAAGATATGGACAACCTCGGCTATGCCGATGAGATTGTTAAAGTAAAGCCCGGTTATGCCCGTAACTTTTTATTTCCTCGCGGATTGGCAATCATTGCTAATGTGCAGAATAAAAAGGTGATGGCCGAGACTCAAAAGCAACGTGCTCACAAAGCACAGAAGATCAAAGGAGATGCTGAATCAATGGTGAAGCAGCTTGAAGCTACAGTCATTAAAGTAGGTGCTAAAGTTGGCGAAAGCGGTAAGATCTATGGATCTGTTACTTCACTTCAGTTAGCTGATGCTTTATCTAAACTTGATGTAATCGTTGATCGTAAGAAAATTCATATCGACGATGAACACATCAAAGCACTTGGTACATATACTGCTACGGTTAATCTTCACAAAGACGTGAAAGCAAAGATAACTTTCGAGGTTATCGCAGAATAAAACCTCATTCAATAGAAGAAAAGCACCATTTTGGTGCTTTTTTTTTTGAACTAAAGTTTAAGTTTGACCTCGAGTGAACCGAATATGCAATTCAATCTTTATGAATTTAATTTAGCACCACAAATATTTATACTATTTTCATGTTAAATTAAACTACAGGTAACTTTCGCAGTCTTAAAAATTATATCTCCGCTCCAATTACTTAAATCCTTTGCTTTAGGCTTCTATTACTTTCCGGGCAAATAAATCCTCTAATCGATGAAAAAAATACTAATACTGTTCCTCTTTCTTTATTCCGGTAACGCATTTACACAATCACTGCCTGATGAAATGTACCTGAGTCCTGATGGCAGAACTTTATATACCGGCCGTGAAGACAATGCCGGTTTTTTTGACCAGACTTACGTGAGAAGCTTTTACCTCACTTTCCCTCAGCCCAATTATTGGTCATTGCTCACTTCCAATTACAGTTCTCACACAGATCTTCCTGCTACTTTAATGGTTGATGGTGTTACATATGATAGTGTCGGTGTACGTTTTAAAGGACAAACATCCTATTCAGGAACAGGAAGCTCGCAGAAAAAATCTTTTAATTTAAATTTTGACTCTTTTATCAAGGGTCAGGATATCTACGGATATGATATCCTTAACCTTAACAATGGATTTCAGGATGCATCTTTTATGAGGGAGGTTTTTTTCCAGCATCAGATCCACAAACATATACCTGCTGCAAAATCCAGTTTTGCCAAACTCTATATTAACGGGGAAAATTGGGGTGTGTACCCTTGTATACAACAGCTGGATGGAGATTTTTATAAAGAATGGTTTATGAGCAATGATGGAACGAACTGGAGGGCAGATAAACCACCGGGGAGTCCGGGTGGACCAGGAGGAGGCTGGGGCGATGGTACTGCTGCCTTGAATTATTTGGGTGCCGATACATCATTATACCAACCTTATTATACTCTGAAAAAGTCGCATAAAGCTGAACCCTGGAACGATCTCGTAAAAACTTGCCATGTCCTTGATACAGTATCACTCTCTAATCTTGAATCTGTCCTGGCTGATTACCTGGATTTGGATCGAACACTCTGGCATCTTGCAAGTGAAATTCTTTTCTCTGATGATGATAGCTACATCTATAAAGGCAAGATGGATTACTACGTATACTACGAAGCGGAAACCGGTCGTATCACACCGATCGAATACGATGGAAATAGTGTGATGTCTAACAGCGCTGTAAACTGGAGCCCTTTCTATAATGCCAACAAAGTAAATTATCCACTTCTTTACAGACTGCTTGCAGTACCTGAACTTCGGCAAAGATATCTTGCACACATGCGTACACTAATCGAAGAAGCACTTGACACAAGCAGTGCTTTTCAAATTATGGATCAATACAGATCTCTTATTGATACAATGGTGCAAAATGATCCGAAGAAGTTTTATAGCCATGCTCAATTCGTATCTGAAATCCAGACACTGAAAAATTGGATCGTTAATCGGAAAGCTAATTTGTTAGCTAATGCGGAAGTCAATGTAAGTGGTCCAGAGATTTCAAATGTATCATACTTTTCTCAGGGAGTGCAATGGCAGCAACCTGTGGTGAGTGAACCTGTCCTTGTGCAGGCAAGTGTGAACTTTCTGTCTGGACTTGATCATGTTAATTTATATTATGCTACGGGAATTGTAGGTAATTTTGAAAAAACTATTATGTATGACGATGGTGCACATAATGATAGCGCAGCAGGTGACGGAATTTATGCAGGGGAAATTCCTGCCTTGCCCGGTGGAACATGGGTGAGATATTATATAGAGGCCGTTGCTAATAACAGTGCTTCAACGGTTAGTTATCTTCCTGTTGGTGCCGAGCATGATGTGTTTGTATATCTTATTCTTCCCGGTATGGCTTCAGATACTTCAGTGGTCATCAATGAAGTTATGGCTTCAAACCTGACGACGGCTGCGGATTCATCGGGAGAATTTGATGACTGGATTGAGTTATATAATAAATCTTTCCTTGCCGTAGATATCAGTGATTTTTATTTAACTGATAATGATTTCAACTATATCAAATGGCAATTTCCGGTCGGAACAGTCATTCAGCCAAATGATTATTTAATCGTTTGGGCAGATGAGAATGGAAGTCAGGCAGGCCTTCATTGTAATTTCAAATTATCTTCTTCCGGAGAACGAGTGATATTGCTTAATCCTAACAGAGAGATTGTTGATCAGGTTAGCTTTGGTGCACAGGTGACTGATCAGGGATTGGCACGTGTACCGAATGGTACCGGTAATTTTATAATTCAAATGCCTACGTTCGGATTCAATAATAATTTGAGTACTGATCTGGAGACTATTTCTTCTCTCGTTGAGTCAATTTCAGTTTCACCTAATCCGGCCGGTAATACAGTGAAAGTGTATTCTTCATTGAGTGGTTCGCAGCTTTTAGAGCTTTTTGACAGAACGGGCAGACTGATCTACTCTCAACATTTCAATGGAAATCATATCATCAATACTTCTGATTTTTCAAACGGACTTTATTTTGTACGCTGCGGTGCAGCGAGTGCAAGACTGATCATTCATCATTGATCGTTCAGGAAATATAATTAAACAAAAAAGACCATCAATTTTGATGGTCTTTTTTGTTTAAAGCATTTTCCACTATTCATATCGAAGTGCTTCAATAGGATCTAGCCTTGCAGCCTTAGATGCAGGATAATAACCGGAAACAATGCCAACTATAAAACACAGGACTAAACCTGAAATAATCCAGAGCCAGGGGATGATAAATCCACTTTCCAGGAGCATTGACATTAAATTCCCTACTAAAATTCCAAGGATTACTCCCAGAACACCACCCATCTGACATATGAGTATAGCTTCAACGAGAAACTGAGAGCGGATTTTTTTAGGTGTTGCTCCCAGTGCTTTTCTGATTCCAATCTCACGTGTTCGTTCTGTTACAGAGACAAGCATAATATTCATTAACCCGATCGCTGCCCCTAGTAGAGTAATCAACCCAATAATTGTTGCAGCAAGTGTAACAGTACTGATTTGTGAGAGCAATACGGTCGCAATACTGTCGCTTTTTGTAATCTCAAATGTATCTTCTTCGCGAGCTGATAAACCGCGAATACTCCTAAAAAGTCCGGTGGCTTCTCCAATGGCAGCATCCAGGTTTTTAACGTCCTGAACACTTACATTGATAGAATGTGAGGTGCGGTTGCTGCCAAAATTTTGTCGTACATTAAACAGAGGGAGGAGACAAATTTTATCTCCTCCAAATCCCATGGCAGAACCTTTTTCCTTCAAGGTTCCAATTACTCTATATTTAATACTTCCTACAGATATTAGTTTATCCAAAGGATCTTCATTGGGGAATAATTTTTCCTCTATATCTTTTCCAATGACAATCACATTCGATCCGTATTGTACTTCCTGTGCAGATAGATTTCTTCCTTTGTCAATGGAGTATCCGGATGTATGAAGATAGTTCTCATTACCACCCATAATAAATACATTGGGATTGCTTTTTTTATCCCTGTATTTTAAGGTAGATACTCTTGAAGCCATAGTCGAGATGGATACCGTGGCAGGAAAATTATATTCCTTTGCAAATCTGTTCGCCTGACGATAATCTATTATGTCAAATTTCTTCGGTCTTTTCCCTTTGTTTCCTACACGAATGTGCATTCCTCTATTCTGAATTGTGAATGAGTTTGCACCCATGGCAGTAAAATTATCATTGATAGAACCTTTAATAGCGTCTATTGAAGTCAGTATTCCAACCAATGCCATGATACCTATAGCAATAATCAGGGCTGTGAGTACCGTCCGCAATAGCTGACTTCTTATACTCGAAATGGCTATTTTAAGGTTTTCGGAGACGTTCATAACTAGTTAGAGGGTGAAAGTACGAAAAGGAAGTCGCCGAATTAGATGAAGATTGGGTTATTTTTAGTTAAAATCGTAAGATAATTTAACCGGGTGTAAGTTATTAATGACAATTCTCAGGCTGTTTCGGGAAACAATTTCGTATATTTGTTGTTCAACCTTAAATAAAAAAAATATAATCAGATATGAAAAAAATCCTTGCCCTCGCGTCTATAGTTTTTTTCGTTGCATTTACGACCAATGCACAAGATTCGGAACAGAAGACTACTAAAACGGAAACTGCAGTTGCCGCTGATGCTGAGGCAACACCTGCTGGTGCACCGGCTGCTTCAAAGAAAGCATGTTGTTCCAGCTCTAAAGGTGCCAAAGCTTGTTCTTCTGCCAAGAAAGCAAGTTGCGATCATTCTGCAAAAGGAAAAGCCGATTGCAGCCATGGTTCTAAAGCAAAAGCTGAAGTAGAAAAGAACGACGCACCAACACCTAACAATAAATAATGTTGTTGTTGAACTGAATTGAAAAAGCCTCCTAACATGGGAGGCTTTTTTTTTTATAAAATTATTCAAATCTATAATCTACAGAATTGATTTCAGCTCATCTAATGACTTGATCTCATAGGTAAGTATTTCTGTGTGTGATTTTTTTTCCGGATTAAAGTATATCGCATCCATCCCTGCATTCAATGCGCCAAGGACATCTACCTCAAGTCCATCACCGATCATTATCGACTCACCGGCTCTGGCCATAGTCTTTTTTAAAGCATATTCAAAAATACGATTATCCGGTTTTCGGAATCCTGTATGCTCAGAAATTATTACCTCTTCAAAATAAGGCAGCAATTTTGATTCCTGCATTTTGATGCTCTGCGCTTCCTCAAAGCCATTTGTGATAATGTGTAATTTGTACTTCTCTGCCAGATAGCCTAGGACCTCATGTGCATGCGGGAACAGGATGGTTTTTTTCGGGCTGATCGAAAGATAATCGTCAGCTAAAGCAGCCGGAGCGGCTTCGGCATCTAAGCCCATATCCCAAAAAGTCAGAGCAAATCTCTTATCTCTTAATGTTGTTTTATCGATCGTTCCAAGACGGTATTGCTCCCACATCATTTCATTTCGTTCACGGTACTTGTCAATGAACAATTCGACACTCTTGACACCAAGGCGAGGGAGATCGTGCTTATGGTAGATCTCTATTAGTGCCTCTCTGGAGTTTTGTTCAAAATCCCAGATGGTATTGTCAAGGTCAAAGAAAATATGTCGATACGTTTTTTTCATTTTATTATTTCGTTCAATGATCCCACATGCATTATTTCAAAAAGAGTGGTGATAAGAACTGACCATGCAGTGACCGAAATAAACATGTAGATTATGACTCTTCGTTTGTTTTTCGCTAAACGTGTCATGAAAAATGTTCCTATGGGAATCGAGAATATTATAGGTGTTAAAGCTGCCAGTCCGATGAGGCCATACTTTCTCCAAATACGAACCATCTTTCTGTTCCTTTTCGTAAAAAGTCTTCTCGCCGGAAGTGTATTTGTAACGTATTCATAGCGTATGTCAATATTCCCTTCTACATCTGCGACAGGTCTGGAATATAGGGAGTTTCTTTTCTCTTTTTTATGGAAAAAGTACAGGCGAATCTTATCCCAAAGTTCCATAAGCCATTCACTCACATGCATAAAAACAAGAACGCCTATCATGCCACCTATGATTGCATAAATATTCGTTTCGAACCAGGTGAAATCGTAACGTTCATTTAAGTATACCAAGGGAAGCCCGACGGTAAATTTAACACTACTAAGAAGAATGAGGGTCAATATTTTGAAGAACTCTTCCATTGTCGAATCAGCGCAGAAAAAAATTGTTTGTCCTAACCTATAATTTTTGTCCGTATGCCAGATCGCCTGCATCTCCAAGCCCCGGGACTATATAAGATTGTGCTGTAAGCTCTTCGTCAATAGCCGCTGCCCAAATGCTTATCCGTTCCATAGGTAACTGTGACTTTAAATGTTCTACACCTTGTGTGCTGGCCAAAACACTGACAATATGAGTATGAGTCGGCCTTCCCATCTCAAGCATAGCCTTATAAGTGCTTACCATACTTGCTCCTGTTGCCAGCATCGGATCACATAAGATCAACACCCTGCCGTCAAGAGAAGGGCAGGAAACGTACTCGAGTTTTATTTCAAAGCTGCCATCCTTGTGATGTTTTCTATACGCACTTATAAAACCATTGTCCGCATGATCAAAATAATTCAAAATTCCCTGGTGCAACGGAAGTCCTGCGCGAAGGATCGTTGCTACTATTGGTTGTTCTTTTATAACAGGAACAATAGCGCTTCCAAGTGAAGTGGTCACATCCTTATCCTTATATTCAAGTTCCTTGCTAATCTCATAAGCAAAAATTTCACCCATTCGTTCCAGGTTCCGCCGAAAACGCATTCTGTCCTGTTGGATGGTAATATCTCTTATTTCAGAGATGAAATGATTTACAATTGAACTTGAAAGACCCAGATTATGCACCATAAAAACGGATTTATTAATTTTTTAGCCAACGAAGAGGTAAGGGTAGCCTGTTTTTTCTAATTTGTAAATATACGATTTCATGTGAACCGAAACTCTTATAAAATCTTGCAACACCAGGATCCATAGAGCCTTCAAAATCAAGTACTCCTTGAGAGCCACTTTGATCACTAATAAATTGAGCCAGTATCGCACTCATGGCACCCGAACTTTTTCCTTCTTCTGACAATCCGGTAAAAAGCAATATGTATCCTGAATGAGTTTTAATAAATATTGCTCCTGCGCTAAGTTTGTTTTCTGAATTTCTGACCTGCATGCACTTTATTAAATTTCTTTGCCCGGCAACGTGACAAATTTCCAAAAACATTGCGTAATCATTTTTACCAAGTTGATTAATATGTTTTCCACGGTTTTCCTTGAATAGTTGAACTAATTCTCCGGGGTCACCATCATTGTTTATTTTATATGAGCTTTTGTCAAAAAGTTTTATATTTCTCTTCGTGTTTTCAGAGAAATTTTTTTTAAGTTCTTCAAATGGCTGTTCAAGATTTAAATGGTGCGTTATTTTTTCCTTCACTTCAAAGGATGAAGGGATATAGGAGCCGGTATTCCCTCCATTGATTTGAATCTCGATAAGTTTATACGATTCCGGAATGGCTAGTAAGAAGGCCGAAAGCAGCCGGTCGTCTTTTTTTTCTGTACTGAACATTCCCAGTTGTTGAGTGAATGCAGGCTGAAATAAATATTTTATTCCCCATTTTTTTCTCTGTGTTAAAGGAAAAACGCTGGTATAACTATCCTTAACCAATGCATTCCAGCCCGGGCTGACAATGTCTAGGTACCATGATTGGGCATAAACGGAAGACTCAACGGAAGATTGAATGCACAGGTCCCAGGCAGTCTTGTCAATTTCGCTATGTTCAAGAAAACGTATCAATTTTTTGAATAAACTGCTTTAATGATTTCCTCATATACGTCCTTCCATCCTTCCCAAGGTTTTTTGTCACTGATGGATTCGTTATGCCACAGAATACAGAAAGTTCCGTTCACCCTCTTGACTTCCTTAAGTAATGGCCCGACAAAGCTCATGACTTCGCTCGGACTGATCTTTTTGTAAAGATTTAAAGTTGCATCCATGACTACGAATGGATGGATTTTCAATGGTGCCATACAATCATATACCAGATCGAAATACCGGTATGTATTACATGTCCCTGCCCTGAAACCGGGTTCTGCTGCATAGCCCATTGTGTAGTCGTCTGTAATATCGCATTCGATCAAATTGCGATAAGTGGTGGGAAATTCAAGCTTGAGAAAATGTTGACGACTTCTGGTCACATTACTCTTAATAATTTTGTGTAAACGTGATTGTTCGAGTTTTATTCTTGAAGTGAGTGTGTTTGATGCATAGGAAGGGTGAATGCCTACAGCATTGTAATCGGCTATAGAATTGATCAAGGACTGGAATTTCTTTCTTGAGGTAGATACATTCTTGTCGTTTTCACCATAATCACCGAGCAGGAAAAAGTAAATACTCTTGAATCCATAGGCTTGCTGCAATGCATGTAATTCATCATAAGTATCAAACGGGTCTTTCTTGTAGCCAAGAAGGACAAGCAGCCTTTCTGCAAATTCTTGAAATTCTAAATGAACTAATGAACGCAAAAAAGCTCCCGACGTCCTTAGCAGGCCTTTTTCTTTATAGGCCCATGCATTGTCAATATCAATGGTAGATAAGAATCTGAATTTTCTTTCAGGAAACTCCAGCGCCGGATACATGTCAGAGATGATTTCCTTTAACTGAAGAACGTATAGGTCTACAACAGGTTTGTTTAAAAATCCTTTTTGAAAAGCCAGGCTGTCACGTACGTCAAAACGACCATGAACATCACGCCGGTGTGGAAGATATTCTTCATAACGTGTTAGCAGGTAAAATGAAGCTGCGAATAAATCAAAAGGAATGATATATTTTGGATGTGTTGCAAAGAATGCTTTGGTGTCTTGCCAGTCAATTACTGAAATCTGCTGGTCACGGATGCCTTTTTCAAAAAGTAAACGTGTAGAATAAATAAATAATTCATTTCCGAATGCTTGTTCACTATAATTTATTTTCGGACCGGCATGAAAGTTAAATTTGCCTGCATCCGAAGTAAAGCTGTATGAAATACCCAGAAAGTCCTGAAATATAACATCCAGAATATACTGTAGGCGGGCTGAGCTTGCAGGAGAATAAATCAAAATCATCTTGACCCTTGTAAAAAATTGTTATTTGTCCTGCGTGAAAATAAGCAATCCTACCGAGAATGAACGACACAATCAGAATGTTTAAATATTTCCCTCATCAGCAAAACTATAATAGCTGCTTTGTGTGATGATGATATGATCTAAAACTGAAATTTCCAGAATTTTTCCTGCTGCATGCAAACTTTTGGTCAAGCTAAGATCTGCCTCACTGGGTTGGTTGTTTCCGGAGGGGTGATTATGGCATAGAATAATTGCCAGTGCTTTTTTATCTAATGCCGATTTGAAGATCATCCGTGGATCAGCAACGGTGCCGCTCATGCCACCCATGCTAATCTGTTGTTTTCCTATAATTCTGTTAGCTCTGTTTAAAAAGAGAATCCAGAATTCTTCGTGAAGGAGGTCGCCTAGAATTGGCTGAAAAATGGCTACTACATCTTTGCTTGAAGATATTTTGTCAATTTTCTCCGCTACGCTTTCATTGCGTCTTCGACCGAGTTCGAGAGCCGCTGTGATCGTCACAGCTTTTGCTTCGCCTATTCCCTTAAAGTGCATCAGTTCTGCAACATTCATCCGACCCAGTTGAAGCAGATCGTTTGAGCAACTGTTTAATATCCGCCTGGCTACTTCTACGGCTGACTCCTCGCTGTTTCCTGAGCTGATCAGAATGGCAATAAGTTCTGCATCCGATAAAGTGTGCTTGCCTTTGAGGATAAGCTTTTCTCTTGGACGGTCTTCTTCAGCCCAAGTCTTGATGCCTAATTTATGTTCCATGTAATTGCTCTTTGAATGACAGTCCGAATTTGCAAAGAACATTAATCCTGTGCATCCAATTAAAGCAGGATTCTTTTTTAAGAATCAGACAAAAAAAAACCTCTCGTTTCCGGGAGGTAAAAAAAAAATTGGTTGAGATTATTTCATCTGGTTCACATGAACAGCTAATTCGCTCTTCAGGTTAGCAGCTTTGTTCTTATGAATGATGTGCGTTTTAGCAATACGATCCAACATAGATGTCATTTTTGGAAGCTGCTTCATAGCGTCTTTCTTGTCTGCAATTTCCAGGAAAGCCTTCATTGCATTACGAACTGTTTTAGCCTGGTAACGGTTACGCAAACGCTTTGCATTGCTGTTACGAATACGCTTGAGTGATGATTTGTGATTTGCCATTTTATGCTAATTTCTATTTTTAGATGCCATCCTGAATCTTCAATCGGGCTCTAATGCCTCGTTTTCTGATTTTTGGGATGGCAAATATACGACTCTGGCTTGCCAAAACAAACCTTTTTGGGAAATTATTATTTTGACGAAAGAACCTCAAATAACTCAAATTTCATCAAAATGGGCTTATTTTACCAACATTAAAGGCTTATTATTTGCTATTTTTACACTTTCTCAATTTGAGGATAGGCTATATGACAGAAAATAAGAAAGTAAAAAACGGACCTGTTGGTGTTGTCGGGGCAGGGACAATGGGAATAGGTATCGTACAGGTTGCTGCTACTGCCGGTCACACGGTTTATGTGTTTGATAAGGAAAAACAATTGTTTGAAAGAGCTTTAGTGAATCTGAATTCCACCTTAAATAAATTGACTGAAAAAGGTAAAATTAGTTCAAATGAGGCCAAGGATATTATCAACAGGATTCTATATGCTGAGAATCTGTCTGAGTTTCATGAATGTGACCTGGTGATAGAAGCCATCGTGGAAGACTTGTCTGTCAAACAAAAAGTTTTTTGCGAGTTGGAATTCGCCACCAAATCAAATTGTTTATTAGCAAGTAATACTTCGTCACTATCGATTACCTCGATTGGTGGGGCTTGCAAAAATGCCTCAAGGGTTTTAGGACTTCATTTTTTTAATCCTGCTCCTCTCATGCCTCTTGTTGAAATTATTCCTGGTATAGAAACGAGCACTGAAAATCTAATTAAGGCGAAGGAGATTATTGCTGCATGGAAGAAAATTCCTGTAATCGCAAGAGATACTCCGGGATTTATCGTTAATCGTGTTGCTCGTCCGTTTTATGGAGAAGCTATACGTATTTATGAAGAAGGCTGTTATGGCCTGCCTGAAGGTGTCGAAGGTTTTGCAACCATCGATAGAGCTATGCGCCACCTGGGAGGTTTTAGAATGGGACCATTCGAGTTAATGGATTTAATAGGGAATGATATCAATTATAAAGTGACAGAAACCGTATGGTCGCAGTTTTATAATGATCCACGTTACAAGCCATCTCTGACACAAAAAAGAATGGTTGAGGCAAATCGTTTTGGTAGAAAATCCGGAAGTGGTTATTATAATTATGCCGCCGGTACTGAAAGACCTGAAGGTTTATTGGATGACGCAATGGCTCAGAAAATTCTGGACAGAATTCTTGCCCTGTTAATCAATGAAGCAGTAGATGCATTGTATTTACGAATCGCTTCTGCGGAGGATATCGATCTTGCAATGACTAAAGGTGTCAATTACCCGAAAGGACTCTTAAAGTGGTGCGATGAGATAGGTGCTCAGAACGTCCTTAATACATTAAATGATCTGTCAGAGCTCTATCAGGAGGAGCGCTATCGTCCAAGTTTGCTATTGAAAGAACTTGCTTCCACAAACAAAAAAATATTTTTCTGAAATTTA
>Ga0116144_10000836_pt1 | contig 39906 bp, 45 predicted proteins | sample AD_UKC035_MetaG_FD_89746 | JGI IMG/M metagenome (GOLD analysis project Ga0116144, IMG submission 89746) | Active sludge microbial communities of municipal wastewater-treating anaerobic digesters from USA - AD_UKC035_MetaG | ecosystem: Engineered > Bioreactor > Anaerobic > Digestate | place: USA...
CACTGGTTTCAATCATGCTGTATGCAGCGCGTCTTATGTAAAACTGCTGATCTGAAATACATCCCTTCCAAGGCCATACCGTCTGGCTGGATGATCGTTTACCAAGTCTTAATCTTGGAGCGGTCGATCTACACTGTATGTCCCAGCACGAGATTGCGGTCAATGTTCCCCAGAACCTCGATCCGGTCTACAGCAATATGATCCAGATAGCATACAAGGATGACGAATTTACCTTCGTCTTTCTCCACCAGATCCCCGGGATAAACCAGGCACGTGCAAAAGCGATCGTGAGCATCACCCCACAGCATGCAAAGAACCTGCTCGCCGTGTTCTCCAAGACATTCGCGGATTATGAATCGAAATACGGAAAGATCGAGGTCCCTTCGGGAAAAAACCAGAGCGAGAGCGTGACGACCATAAGGGGATATTCTTAAACCCCCGTCCATCACCTCCCGTTACTATTAATATTTTCCACACCTACATTGTGAGGTATATCGCCGCCGTGGCTTAGCGGTATAGCGGCTGATTCGTAATCAGCAGGTCGAGGGTTCAAGTCCCTCCGGCGGCTCTTCTTTTCTGCTTGAGCGTTGTTCCTGATGAGAAAGGAGTTATTCCTCAGTTATCATCTCTGGTAATGACTGGGTATCCCTGATCAGCCTTGTCTTAAACCATTCCATTCAGAGTATCATCTTCCAATGCACAAGAGCTGTTTCCGCCCGTAAGCACTCATCTACTATGTTAAATCCACTCTCAATTATGAGAGAGTGTATTGCGCAGATTTACTGGAAGTCTTGGATCTCGTCCATGCCTGTGGCTGCCAATGCGATGTGTAATGGATAATAAGATCAGATAAGACCAGAAAAAAGAAAAGATTAAAACCGGGGGCGCCGGTGCTTGGGGAGGCACTCTCTGCAATAGACGGGTCTTCCCTCGGTCGGCTTGAACGGTACTTCGCATTCCTTTCCACAGTCTGAACAGACTACTTTTGTCATCTCGCGGGGGCCGTCATTTCTCGGGCCGCCATAATTTGATTTATACATGGTTTTACTCAAACAGTTGAAAACTGTCTTTAACTATACACCACTCAAGAATATAAATATTTGCATCATCCCCTCCGGACCTGGATGTACCCGACCTCATATCATTTATTTATCCGATCAGGGGTCAGGGTGGCAGGAAGTAAGGAGGAAGATGGGAGGTATCAGTTTCTGTACCCTGGAGAATTATTTTTAAAAAACGGTAGGTAGTTCTCAAAAAAGAGTGGAGCGGGATGAGAAAAATGATCAAGAGATACCCCCCATGAATGATTCTGTCCGGTATCCTCTCGCTCATGGTACTGGTCAGGGATCAAAGGAGCCGGGACGATATTGCTTTCTGTTCCCTCATGAAAGACATCTCTTTGAAATTCCCTGGTCGCTGCTGCCACGAACAGATTCCTTCGGAATAACCACTTACTTAATCCCGGATATTCCTCATCTGGAAAATCCCGAATTTATCCATTCCTCTACGATCCCACGATTTCTTGACCCCACGTATTCTGCAGCCACATGTACAGGGTAGCAGGAAAATGAACCGGTTCGATGAGGGACAAAGGGATATTTTTCATGATTTTGTCTCATTATCTGCTTTGCATATATTTATATTCCAATAAATATATCATAAAAACAATTTTTCCAAATACCATCGGGATTTGAATACGGTTTTAGATTTGAATCTGAATTGAAAGGGGAGTTATGTATGAGTGCGATGATAAAAGAATGGCCAGAAGAAAACGGTATGGAACGATGGAAGGCAGTCTCCGAGCTCAGAACTATGGGGCGCCCCGCAGTGGAATACCTGGTTATCAACCTCTGGGATAGTGATAAACGGGTTCGCATAGCGGCCGTGGATGCTCTTGGAGCTATTGGTGATCACCGTGCCTATGATCACCTCGTGAAAATGCTTGATGATCCGGATCATGACGTGCGGTTCGCCAGCGTCATCGCTCTTGGCAAGCTGGGTGATACGCGGGCAGTTGAACCTCTTTCAAGGGCGTGCCATGACCCGCACTGCTATGTCAGGACGATTGCATCGGAGATTCTGGAAAAATTCAGGTTGCAGATACCATAGCGAATTTTTCATAAAAACCTGGCGAAATATCCCTCACGAATGGACAGAGAATCCTATTTTCTCGTTTTTTCCCTTGGTGGGCGCTCCATGATCCTTTTTCTATAGGAATACGAACTAATCAGGCAGGTATGGATCAAAGCCTCAAACAACGTCTCCTCCACAAATGCAGGGAGATAGGCATCCCCCTCACCGGGGTAGCTGATGTCGGGCGCTGGGAGAATCCCCCGTTCCAGCCCTGGATGCCGAAGGAGTTCTTCCCCCATTCTCTCTTTCCAGAAGCTGAATCGGTGATTGTCATTGGACTTCCGGTCCAGCTCCCGGTTCTTGAGACATCTCCCTCCATTTACTACCGTGAGATGTACAACGTGCTGAATTCCTTACTGGACCAGTACAGCTATCGTATCGCTGAGTACCTCAACAATGAGGGACATCCCTCTGTTTTTGTCCCGAGGGACGGGTATGGAAGCATCGATGTCCTTCTGGAGAGGCCGCTCGCATTCTTCTCTCACCGGCACGCTGCATTCTGTGCAGGTCTCGGTACATTCGGTATAAACAATATGATCCTCACGCCTGAATACGGACCGAGGGTCAGATTTGGATCGATCATCACCTCCGCCTCTCTCCCGCCAGATCCTCTGAGAGATCATGATCTCTGCACAAGGTGCATGCGTTGTATGCGGTTGTGCCCCTCCGCTGCCATCTCAAGAGAGGATTATCCTGAAGGAATCACTGATAAAAACGCCTGTACACGCTGGAGTGCCTCCCTTCATCGGCGATATATCTCTCCTTGCGGCATCTGCATCAAGGTATGTCCGGTTGGGAGCGACAGAACCTTTTACCGACGGGAAGATCCGGGAATATACGAAGAGTCAGCTCCCGGGAGCCCGTTCCAGCAGATCTGGGATCATGTCCGGCGTTATGGTGGGAAATAGGGGGAGAGAGCAAAGTCCATGGTTATGCAAATACTCTACCGGCCGGTCATCATCTCTCTTTCTTCAGAAACATTCCTATTTGGTTCATACAATGAACCAGACCCGGTTACCCATTTTTTAATTTCATGCTACCCAGTGCAGAGACATGCCGCGAATCATATTAGAAAGACTCTTCCCGATGGGAACACACAAGGCGTTTAGAGACCAGACTGGAATTTTCTTTCAGAAACAGAGAGACGATCCCAAAGGCTGTTTGGCTTGGGTGTGGAAGAGAAGGGAAATTCCATCGCGTTTTTTTGAGGAGATGGGTGATGCGTACCCATAGAACTGGTGCCCAAATCCGGATTCAGTGGTTCCTCTTTCGTTCTGCTCTCCACCGGGCAGTTCGATTCTGCAAATGGCACTTTTCATAAGATCCTCTTTTCCCTCATGTGTGGCAGAGATCCTCCTCCCAGGTATGCGCCGGCATATTCCTGAATAAATGTCTGAACCTCTAGTCAAAGCAGCCGGTATCGTGAACACCTACATTCCCTATGTAAAGAACATCTGGGCCCGGATCATTTCGGAGAGAAACGACTCATCATCCGGGACCTTACCCTCTTCCAATCCCTCGTTCGAATCTTGGGTCCTTTTGTAATAGAGATATTGCTGCCAGGGCACTGGTCTCCTTGTCCTTGATCTCGAGCATGATATCCCTGTCAAACGGCTGCGAGAGTTCGAGAAACTGCCGGAAATCAGAAAGGTCTATATGTTCTGCATGTCCACCGGGCCGCTTTGCCGGATGCTGGGAGCTGTAATCCACCATGGGTATCCCGTCACCTGCACCCCATGTCTTTCCCGTTGCATCGAGCATATCTCCCATCTCCTCGCCATTGTTGTAACATGCGTGATGGAATACATCGAGAAGTACAGGAATTCCTGTCTGCTCGGAAATTTCCAGACAATCTGTTGCACTGAACCGTGTTTCATCATTTTCGATAACAAGATGCCGTCTGATAGCCGGATCGAGCGTGTCATATACCCTGACAAAACGGGCGATACTTTCCTGGGAATCGCCGTAACGACCCCCGACATGAAGCTGGATTTTGGCCTGTGTGCCGAGCCCCATCAGGTCCAGCAGGGTTGCATGGTAGGCAAGTTCATCTACACTGCGGGAAACGATACGTTCATCGGGGGAATTGAGAATGATAAACTGGTCAGGGTGCATCGAGATACGGATACCCGCATCCCGAATGGAATGCCCGATACGCTCCAGTTCCTCAGAAAAATGCTCCTGCCATGGTGCGCTGCATACCGGATGCGATGCAAACGGAATGATATCGGAGGAGATGCGAAAAAAGAGTATATTATGCGTCACATTCCATGCAAGGATCTGTCGAAAGCAGGAGAGGTTGGCTGAGACCGTTGTAAAAAACCTCTCGTCATTAAAAGAGGCCAGCCGGTACTTTTTGGCACTCGTGCAATCCAGGCGCCTGTTGATGCAGGGATACCCGATACGCATATCACCTACTGAGAGCTGCACCGGAATAAGCAGGTTTTGTTCGGGGAAATACAGGTTGTGAGTCCTGGGATGTTGTGGCAGACACCTTTTCTTTCCATCGTGGACATCCCTTTTTCAGGGTAGTGAGAAGGGAGAGATGGGATATCTGCACTTCAGGTAACATTGTTATGAGGTTTTTTTCTACCCCAGAAAAAAATCGGGTATATATTCACATTCAAATAGCAAGGGCAGCACCATTGAAAAGGAAATGCCTTATCCTGCCCCTTCTCCTCAACCGGGTATCCGTGAGAATCCCGATGTGCAGAATTGAAGCGATTCCATAACGTTTCGTTAGAGATTTAATCATCCGTGATCACTACATGACTATGCCGGGTGAACATCCCAATAAAGCCCCGGAAGATACCGGGAGGCCCTCGATCAACGAACTCATGCTCCTGATGGTCGACCAGATGAGAGCAACGGCACAGATGGTGCGGCCCGATGAAGCTGAATCGTTCTTTTCGGAGCTGCTCTGTGCCGGGAAGATTTATGTTGCAGGCGCCGGCAGATCCGGCCTCGTCGCAAGGGCATTTGCCATGCGCCTGATGCATATCGGTTTCGAATCATATGTTATTGGAGAGACCATCACCCCTGCATTATCACCGGGAGATACCCTTGTGGTCTTCTCGGGATCCGGCGAGACCAACTCGGTCTTTGATGTTCTCGAGACAGCGAGGGATCTTGGGGGACGAATTTGCCTCATTACCGCAACCCCTGTCTCACGCATGTCACGGCTTGCACATTCTATTGTCATCCTCTGCGGGAGCCAGCCCTCTGATGACAGCTTGCCGACCCAGTATGAAGTTCGCCAGATAACCGGTCAATACCGCTCCGTCTCCTCCTCTTTCGCACCATTCGGTACCCTTTTTGAGACTGCTGCCCTGATCTTCTCTGATGCGATCATCTCAGCGCTGATCGAGGCGAAGCATTGCAGTCTGGATGAGGCAAGAACCCGCTTATCAAATGTCCAGTAATGCGTGCCCGCTGAAAAGTCACATCATTCATTTTAATCACCACACAATTCGGCCTTTCTCTCCTTCGATCTTTTCGGACGGGTTGCATGACAAAAGGGCTGCATAGCAGATTGGCTTGATCCGATCCGCGGATCAATACCCTCATAAGGATGCGATGAACATCTCCTCCTATGGAACAGGCCAGTTCTCTTCGCAGCGATGATGAGGTGAGAGTTCTTCTCAAGAACTACCTCTCAAGTATGGATATTGAAGTGGTAAAGGAGGTTGAAAAAGATGGAAACTGGGGAATATGGGCCCGGTTCGGTAATTTCCCGGTCCTGATCGACCATTTGAAAGATACGCATTACTGCGTGGTTGCCTTCCAGATAACATTGCAGGATGAGCATGCAATAACCCACCTGAACAATTTTTATGAAAGGAATGACGCCCAGTTCATCTACGAGCTGACACGGGCTTTCTCATCGCCCCTCACGGCATTTTCCAGAATTGTTGAACGGGGAAGGGTCATCGGCTACACGGTCTCGAAAAACATCTACCCCTACCATCCCGAATTCACCCTCCGCACCCTGGATATTGCCCTTCAGGCCGTGGTGAGTATCGGGGCGATTGGTATTTCCTTCCTGAAATGGATGGCCAGAGTTCTGGATGTCAAGCACGAAATGGGAATCGAGATAAAAGACGAGGACCCGACAAAGCTGTTCGAATAACCGCTACCGGGATAGCCGGCTCAGCGCACATCTCTCCAGGATGCCTGGCCGAATGCAGATCCTCAGTCCTTTTTTTCCTCGCAGAGTAACTCAAAGTCCTGAAGGAGCACCTCCTTCCGGACAAATCCAAATCCGTGAGAAGATAGCCAGGAGATGATATCGTCCCGTGATCCTTTCCCAAGGAGCTCCTCGTCTCCGTCCCCGGATATTCGGAAGCATTCATACAGATCCCCCTTTTTCCGATAACAGATCCGGTCACACATGGTAATTCTTTTTGCACCTTGACGCACGAGAGGATAAAACTGGTGATCAGGGAAAAAAATTTAGAGATGGGGAGGCAGGTAAGACGTATATGATGTCCGATTCATTCCCGGTCCGGTTCATTTCATGGGAGGAGTCCGCCAGACTCGCCCGGACGCTTGCGGCTCACATAAAAGGCGACAAAAGCAAACTGCCTGACCTGGTGATAGCCATAGGCAGGGGTGGATTTGTCCCTGCACGGGTGGTTTGCGATGAACTGCTCACTACCAGTCTTACCAGCATCAGGCTCGAACACTGGGGGTCGGGTGCGCGCCGGAAAGAGAGAGCCGTTGTCAGGTTTCCCCTGTCCTGTTCAGTTGCAGATCGTGACCTCCTTGTCATCGATGATGTCAGCGATACCGGGGATACCTTATCCGTCGCCATCAGTTACCTGCAGGAACTCCAGCCATCCCGGATTCGGACTGGTGTTCTCCATCACAAGGCCTCTTCCCGGCTCAATCCCGATTATTATGCAGAACTCGTCAAGGACTGGAATTGGATCATCTATCCCTGGGCACTCCATGAAGATATCTGCGGATTCATGGAGATCGAGCTGACCAGCCACCCGGTTTCGTTACCAGATCTTCACAGTATACTGCTGAAGAGATATAACCTGCATGTCGCGACTGATGAGATGGTATCTGCCGTTGAAGATCTTATCCGTTTGGGAAAAGTCACAAAGAAAGGTGAATTACTCTTTGCATATGAAGATGGGATAACTACCTCAGAATCCTGACGCACTCGGTCTCTCTCTCATCAAATCTGGGCTGCCGTTACTTCCCGGAATTATTAATACGGAGATGCAATGAATTTCAGGGAATATGAAGCGCGAACCGAACCGGGCAGCAGAGATCCGGAACCTTCTCATGCGTCCTGAAATCGGGCGGAAAAGGATCTCACCTTCCTCTTTGAGGGTATACGATGCTGCACTCACCCACCGATCATATGCAAAGGAACAAAGTGATTACAATAAAGAGATTGCTGATAATGAACGACTCGAATTTCTCGGTGATCGGGTACTCAATCTGGTGATAGCTGACTTCCTCTTTTCTGCGTTCGATGAACCGGAAGGAATACTCTCCCTTCGCATGGAGTGGACAAAGAACCGCAACCTTGCCTCAGTCATCTCTTCGGCGGCTCCTTCTTTTCCCGGAATCATCAGGCTCGGAAAAAAACAGGCACTCACCCCCCGTATCGTTGCAGGAGCTTTTGAGGCATTCATCGGCGCGCTTTATCTGGACGCCGGTCTCGATACGGTTAAAAAAATGGTCGTTACGCTCTTTTCAGAGAATATCCAAACATTTTCAACCAATACCAACTATAAAAAGAGTCTGCAGGAATACTTACAAAAGCAGAATCTTCCCGTTCCTGTTTACGAGCTTGAACATCGCGAGGGTCTGCCCCATTCCCCCCTTTTTTCGTATGTGGTAAAATCAGGAGGGAGGATGCTTGGGAAAGGTGTGGGAAAGAACAAGTCAGAGGCAACCCAGAACGCTGCCCGCAACGCTCTCAGCGGCATGTCGTGACTACTGTTTTCTCTCTCCCATGAGTGCTCTCCTCCCGGATGGGTGGACATCTCTCTTTTTTATTTTATACGATCCCATCCGATAACCTATTTCTTGATACCGGTCAAGACTGTGTCTGGTGATGGTATGAATATTCTTTACGTGTATGCTCATCCCGAACCACGCTCCTTTAACGGTGCACTCAAGGATACTGCAATGGTTACCCTTGGGAAACTGGGGCATACGGTAAAAGTATCAAATCTGTATGCGGTAAGATGGAAAGCGGTCCTGGATACACAGGATTTTCGGATGCGGCAGGACCCGTATCAGTTCAATCCGGCATTGGAGCAGATCCATGGAATCCAGACCGGGAGCCTCTCACCTGATATCCTGGAAGAGATCGAACGGGTGGCATGGGCGGATCTCATTATCTTCCAGTTTCCCCTGTGGTGGTCCTCGATGCCTGCGATCCTGAAGGGATGGTTTGACAGAGTGTTTGTCCAGGGTTTTGTGGTACATCTTGAAAAAGGCCAGGTATATGAGAGGGGATTGCTGAAGGGGAAGAAGGCAATGGTAGTTGTTACCACCGGAGCGACCCGGGAGATGTACAGCCCCGGAGGTGTTCATGGTGATATTAGGAACCATCTCTCCCTCATCACGTACAATATCTTCGAATTTGTCGGCATGACTCCTCTGCCATCGTTTATTGTGTTCGGAGCAGCGGATATGACAAGGGATGAAGGCAGCCTCCAGCTGAACAGGTACAGGGCAGTGCTGGAAAAATTATAAAGAGAGAGTATCAAAGCAGAGGCGGTGGTGCCCGTATCTCATTGGCCTCTTTGCTGATAAGACAAAATATCCCTCCAATGAGCATGATAAGGTCAATGGGAGGAAGTACAGAGGCGACCGCAGCAAGGATCCCGGCAGTTGAGAATTCATTTTTTTCTGTGTAATACAATGCGAGGATTCCAAGAATAATCCCCAGAACTTTGAGCGCAAGCAGGGAGATGAGAATCCAGAGCGGAATCATCATCATGAGACCGAATCCTGTCAGCGCTCCTGTCGGGCGGATGAGCGTGATCAGAGCAACGAGAAGCAGGATGATCAACACGCCAAGCATGACGGAAACAAGGATGAGGATCTTCCCGATTTTGGCTTCAGAACTTTTCCCCTCGATATTGAGCATGCTAGTGTACCTTATCTGTTCAATAAATCCCTGAATCGGGATTAAACTATCCTGCTATCGGGAGTCCGGAATTCCCCTCCAATGGCTGGTTCTCCTGGAAACAGGGGCATCAGTTTTATGATACCCTTACCTGTTCCAATTTTTAACCTTCAATCCGAAAAGATCAAGCAAACGACGCGAAAAATTAGTTTTTATGGATAACCTGGAGTCACATATGCCGGGAGCCAGAGCGGTTTGTCCACCGCTTCCGGGATAAACCGAAGCACTTGATACGAGCAGGCACCTTCCCGGAAAGTCTTTTGGTTTTCTGGGCCTGTTGAGGGTGAAGGAGATTTTTTTCATGGAACGGAGATCAGGAAGAATAGTTCCTTGTGATGGATCTGAAGAGGATAGGAATTCACCCCGACTGAAACCGGAAGTCTTCTTCAGGTGGTCCTGAAGTCCCGTTCACAAGCGTCATTGTCTCTTGATTCGGAGAGATTCGTTATCGGTCCTGTGTTCGGATAAAAAGAGATGGAGCCGGGTAAGGATATCTCATGGGAGATATGAACTGAGATCACCTTCCGATGAATCAACGGTCTTATTTGAGAGTATCCGTCTGCTTTGCAGGACAAAAATTGCAGATGGAATATGGTACTTCTTTTTCTTTATCACGGACGGGACAGAAATACACCCCATCACGATCCTCAACACGGAATCCTCCCGGGAAAGGCATTCCAACAGGATGGCCCGGCACTTCAAGTACAAACATCTGGAACGCAGCGATCAGGAAGTAAAAAAGTCCCTGATACGGAGAATTGAAGCCGGGCACATATTCTGATTGTGTTTCGCGTGAAAAGCAGGCCTTCTGGACCATCAGGAAGTACTCTGATATCAATACCTGGTCGGTAAGGGTTTCGCGCATTTTCCAAAACGATCCATTACGGAACATCAGCATAATCTGGTGGTGAGCACCAAACAACTGTTGGATAAAGAACGGGCGGACTGCCTCACGGTAGGGGGATGGAAGACGTTCCACCTCATGATGCAGTCTGCCGCAGATCACCTGCAGGGCAAAGACCGAATACTTATCCAGTTCCCGGGCAATCTTCTCGGCAAGTTCCCCACTTGTGGAAGATGCCTTGAGATGTTCACAGATATCCCTGATTGCTGCGTAATCAGCGACAGAATATCCAGTGGGGCCATTGCCGGGTACGGTGGGAAGCATTCCCATTCTGTCTTTTTCTGTAGGTGTGAGCAGTAAAAATATCTTCTCCTGCACTATCCTGCTGTTTTGTATATCGGATACATGGGAACCGACTGATCCACCCGGGTCTCCCCTCAGTGTAAAAAAAATGGAAGCAGGTGCCTTTCAGACCGTTCAGGTTCCTGTACCACTCTTCTTGACAAGGAAGTAGGAAGCAGCCAGGGCAATTATCACTACCCCGAGTGCTATCATTCCTTCACTATTCAACGCTTCCGCTCCCTCAACAAAGGGATCAAGAAGGATTATTTTCCGGGCAACGGCAATGATTGCGACAAGGATGATGATCTCGACATGAATCTCATTTTTCAGGAGGTATGCTTTGATCGTCTCAAGCAGCTCGATACCTATCAGAATCAGGAGAAAATAACCAAAAATTTCGAGTATTTCATGATTGGAAAGATGATAAGAGAGATCAGATATCAGTGCAGAATAGAGAATTACTATCAGCTCAATGACCCCGAAAAAGATGACCACTCCAAGCATGATCATGAGTGCGTAATACACTCCTTTTTCGAATTTGTTTACGGTCTCAAGCATCTGTTTTCCCCTCTCTCCTCTCCTTTGGTCTCATGGAGGTTATCAGTGCTGCCGGAAATACCTGCCGGGAAACATATATCAAGGGTTAAATAATTGGATGCAATTCCCTTATCATGAACAAGTCGGTTCTTATCGGGATCACTTTCATCATGGCATTTTCTCTTGTCGCATCGGGTGCCAGCCAGCAGGGTACCGGTGAAGCTGTCGGATACTTCTCCGTTGCTTCAGTCCCGGGGGAGGCACAGGTTGTTATGGACGGTATCTATCGGGGAAATACCCCTGTTATGGTCCCGGTTCCTTTGACTAAAACCCCCTCCCATACCCTTACGGTATCCAAACCCGGATATCTCCCCTGGATTCGGACCTATGAAACCGGTCCAGGTGCGGGACAGACGTTCGCGGTGAATGCCGTGTTAGAACCAAGCGCGGAGAGAGGCACGCTTATTGTCACCACCTCTCCGGCTGGTGCCCTTGTGACTATAGACGGAACGGGGGGGCAACAAGCCCCGTGGACCTACCGCGATATCCCCTCCGGCAGCCATGTTGTCCGCGCTTTTCTGTCGGGATTCCAACCCTACCTCACTATTGTGAACGTACCTCCCGGGGGTACTATCACTGTTGATGTATCCCTATTACCGCTCTCACGGATAGGTGCACTCCAGGTGAAAAGTAATCCTGGAGGAGCAGATATCTACATTGACGGATTCTATAGCGGATCAACGGCCACAACCGTGGGAAACCTTGCAGCAGGAGAACATTTCGTGATACTCAGGCTGGCAGGATATCAGGACTGGCTTGGAACAGTTGACATCCCTGAGAACTCTGTTGCATTCATCGATGCCCGGCTCGAGGTTGCTTCCGCTCCAACAACCGGCGATATCCTCGTATCGTCAAATCCCGCGGGTGCAGCTGTCTTCAATGATGAGGTATATGTGGGGAATACCATGCCTGATGATGCCCTCGATCTGACAGGTCTTCTTCCGGGATTGCATACCATCCGTCTGGAGCTCCAGAACTACCAGGATTTTACCGTTCAGGTTGAGGTGGAAGCCGGGCAGATCCGGATAGTTGACGCTGACCTGGTTCTGGCAACAAACCCGTCACAGAGTGGGAGCCTTCTGGTCAATTCAGATCCCCAGGGTGCGAATGTCTTTGTCGATAATGCTTGTATAGGTATCACTCCCCTGTCAGTTCCTTCTGTGACTGCAGGAAGCCATACCCTCCTGATCCGGCTTGCGGGATACACTGACTATTCTACTGCGTTTACGATAGCTCCAGGAGAAGCGGTTCAGATCCAGGCAGCACTTGGACCTGCGGCGACACCAATAAACATCGGTATTCTCACGCTTTCCGCTGCTGCGGTGGCAATGATATTTTTCCTCCGGAAAAAATAACCTTATTTTGAGAACTGTAAAAAAATGGAATAAGAACGACGTGAGGATCTTCTCCCTGTCCCTCTCTCCTTTCGAAGAACTCTTCTGATGTGATATCATCCCTGACCGTGGTTGAGCTGAGCTGCCATGATGATGCGATCCTCACCATCACCAAAATATCCTTTCTGAAAAGAGATCCCTCTGAATCCTAATGTGTGATAAAGATTCCGTGCAGCATAATTTTCTGGTGACACGGAGAGATATACATCTGCAACACCCCTCTGTAAAAAGATGTCAAGCAGAGTCGTGACAAGATCCGTACCTATTCGCCTCCGGCGACAGGGTGGGGCTACTTTGAGACGAAGGATCCATGCCCCTGAACGTCCACCTTCGCAGAACGCACCAACACAGTATCCTGCCAGGGTTCCATTCAGTTCTGCGACCAGGAATGTCGAAGGGTATAATACTGATGCCTGCCGGATGAAGACGGAAGAAGGGTACGTGGCACCCTTTTCCTGTATCTCAAGGAGACAGATCCCGGAATAATCCCCCTCCCTGAACCGCCTTATACATGAATACATCAGAAAGGTCAGCCACTTCAAGGATGGTGCTCACCCGGAACCCATCGGGAACCTTCCTCCATATGCTCCTTTTTCCAGATGGGGACACTCTCCTTGATTTTGTCAATGATGTACTCGCATGCCTGGAACGCAGATTTCCGGTGGGGGGATCCGACCACTATCATCACAATATGATCGCCCACCTGGAGTCTTCCGATGCGATGGACAATGTCGATCGAGTTGACTTGAAACAGAGCCATTGCCCGGTCCCGGATGAGGGTCAGCTCTTCCAGGGCTACCTCCCTGTATGCTTCAAGATCCATCGATGTGATATCATCATCCCTGACAATACCGGTGAAGGTGACTATCCCCCCAGTCTGACGGGTCCGGGCGGCCTCGATATGCTCTCCCGGATTAAAATCATCCTCGGTTACTTCTATCATTCCTGTCTATCCATTCTTAATCTCATGCCTATTATTTCACCCCATCCCAATAACGATTTACCTGGAGATACCTTCATGATTTTTTGGAATGAGACCTGGATCCGGCCAATCCGCACATTGATCTCCCCTATTGACGAAAGATCCATCCAGGAAATGGAACTGTCTTATTAAGGAGAGAGATCTCTCCAATCTCTTCCCCAGTCCAGGCTGAAATTAAAATTCACCCGATGGCTAGACCATAGGTTTTGGACGGGTTTATATGAGAGGAAATGAGAGGGAATATAGGGAGAACCCGTGATGGACCTTGTCTTTTATACTGATGCGATAAAAATTCTCGCGTTATTCTTCTCCCTTGTCGGGTCCGTGCTGATCGGGTACGGGGGAGTTGTTGCCGCCATCAAAGTGGTTCTCAGGGAGGTGTTCAGGCGTCCCTACAGCTACAATCTCATCAGGCGCGAATTTACCAGCAAGATTGTATTCGGTCTTGAATTTTTCATCGCATCTGATGTCCTCACCACGCTTATTGCACCCACGCAGGAAGAGATCATCCTTCTGGCAGTGGTGGTGGTTATCAGGACCATACTCGGATACTTCCTTGCTCGGGAGACGGTGGAATACCAGCTCGAACCGTGATACGAGGCTGAATCTTTTTTTCTCAAAGTTGCTGGAATACAGATGAACAGTTGATAGTACCGGTTTCTGATGGATGAAGGGGTATGCAATTGTTCGAAAGGGGGAGAATAGGGATTTTGGCGACCTTACTGAAGCATTGTCTCTTTTCTCCTGATGTTTCCGGATGACACTTCGTCATATCCCCACGAAACCTTCGGTAGGAATCGCAGGGAATGGCAGTACCTGCGACTCCCTTTCCAGGAAATGAAAAAACATCCGTTTGACGGAACGCAAGAACAAATAATTATTTCCGGTGATCCGGCAAAGTCCACACTGGGAAACAACCAGTGAACAATAGCAGGATTGATCCTCCCAAACAGGGGGAGGACGCGGCCATCATTCTTTCAGAAGCGGCAGGTCTTGCTGCCGAGGGCAGGTATCAGGAAGCACTCACCCTCTTTGATCAGGTATCTGAAACCAGCTTTTCACGTCCTGAAGTCCTGGTGAAAAGAGCCCTGACGCTTGACAGGATTGGTCTCTTTTCAGAAGCTCTCAGGTGTTGTGAAGTAGCAATATCCCGTGCTCCCCGGTTTTCCGATGCCTGGTTTGTGCGCGGGCTCACGCTGTATTACCTTTCCAGGACATCCCTCGCGATCGAATGCCTCGACATGGCTTTGTCTTTAGATCCGGCACATACAGAAGCATGGTTCATCCGGGGGAATTGTGCTTACCAGGCACATGATCCGGAGAAAGCGGTTGCAGCATACGAAAAAGCCCTCGCCCTCGCCCCCACATATCCGAAAGCCCTCTACAACCGGGGAGTCTGCCTTGCTGACCTGGGGAGATTCGAAGAATCATTGTCATCATACGATGCATGTATCAGGATCAACCCCGGGGTCTCTGTTGTGCATGCCAACCGCGGAGTAACCCTTGTCGGTCTTGAGCGGTATCAGGAAGCGCTTGAAGCGTTTGAAGAAGCCCTCAGACTCGATCCCGAGGATATTACTGCCCTGAATAATATCTGTCTCCTGCTATCGAGGTTTCGCAGGGACAACGAGGCAATCGAATATCATGAAAGGGCCCGTCGTTTAATGGAGCTGAAGGGTTTTGATCGGCGGGTCTGGTGATACAGAATGAAAGGAATACCAATCAAACCAGAGAAAGCATCTCCCATCACTCCGGTCTCTGACCGAAAACCCTCTCAGAAGTGAATTCATCATGTCCCCCCTCCTTGCCATTGCTGCTATCGTGCTTGCCCTTGCTACTGCCTTTATTGCAGCGATGGCCGGAGTGGGCGGTGGTTTTCTCTATGTCCCAATCCTCACTCTGATCTTCGGGCTTGCCCCCGCAGAGGCTGTCGGAACAAGCCTCGTTGTTATCATCTTTACCACTCTTGCTGCCTCAGTATCCTACCTGCGACAGGGACGGATCTTCTTCCGCAGTACGCTCTGCCTGATAGTTCCGGGAATGACCGGTGCCATGATTGGAGCATACGCTACCGTTTTCGTGCCAGGTGCTCTCATAAGCGTCCTCTTCTCCCTTATAGTCGGTTTCCTTTCATTAAAGCTGCTCTTCCCTTCCTTCCCCCTTGTCTGGCCGGTTACTGCAGGGCCTTCCTGCGACGAGGTCTGCAACGACAGTTTCTCTTTGAGGGTGAGGCACAGGATCTATTACCTTCATTATCTCGTATGGGGACTGATGTCCGGCCTTGCGAGCGGTCTGGTCGGAATTGGAGGGGGGGTGATCAATGTGCCTGCGCTGGTAACCGCCGGGATGCCGGTCCATTTTGCCACGGCAACCTCCACCCTCGTGGTCCTCTTTACTTCAATGACAGGGGGTGGGATCCATGCCATACTTGGCCATGTTGAGACCACCTACGTAGTTTTGTTCTCCGCAGGAGCTCTTATCGGGGGATATACCGGGGCATACTTTGCCCCGAGAGCTCCGGAGCGGATACTCAGGAAAGCAATAGGTCTCCTTTTTGCAGGAATTGCAGTAGCAATGGGAGTTGGCAGTCTCCTGTAGGAAGGGACTTTATGTACCACTAGATGACGGGAGAACCCTGCCAACCACCAGTAGAGTGCACTATTTCCAGTCATAGCGATGGTTCACTTGGGTGAGGAGGACCGGGATGCACCTTAAAATAACCTATCAGGATTTCCAATCCTAGCGATGGTTCACTTGGGTGGGGAGGATCCGGAATGCACCTCAAAATAACCTGTCAGGAATCAGGCAGCACTACAGGTTTTTTTGATCCGGCAGGGATATCATCTTCCAGTGAAAGAGGGTGCAATAATGTCCGAAACGGCATTCCGGGTTCCGAGGAGCACCTGCCAGCTTTTCGGTACCATTAAAGCGCTCTCGACGATAAAAAATGCCATTATCCTTGTTCATGGTCCAAAGGGATGCGTTTACCACATTAATTATATCCTTGGTCTCAGGGGTGACCGGCCAAGCGAGATATTTTCTACGTGCCTCGATGAGCACGATGTTATTTTTGGCGCTGAGGAGAAACTCACCAGGGCAATAACCGAGCTTGACGGGATATTTCATCCCGATTTTCTTTTCGTACTCTCCTGCTGTGCATCAGGAATCATAGGCGAGGATGTGAATGCTGCCGTAAGTGGTGCATCCATCAGGTCACGGGCGATCGCCATTGAATCAGGTGGCTTTGAAGGGGATCACGCAGGAGGCTATAAGCACACCCTTGCGCGTATCGTATCAACCCTTGCAGAAAAAACCGGGGAATCACTCCCCTCCACGATCAACCTGATCGGGGTGCTCCGGTCCGGGCCTGATCTTCAGGAAATCCAGGAAATTCTTGCCAGATCGGGGATCTCAGTCAATGCCGTACTCACGGCAGGGCTCCGGAAGGATCAGCTCCTTCGCATGGGGGACGTTTCCCTGAATGTGGTGGTCTGCGAAGCATCGGGGAGGGATGCCGCCCATGTCCTCTTCGAAAAATTTGGTACCCCCTATGTACAGTGCGACCTCCCTGTCGGGGGAAGAGCAACCAAAACCTTTCTGGAAAAGATCAGGACAGCGCTTTTGCTTCCTCATATTGAGGGAGATCAGAGAAGTGATGCGGACCTTCCGCTCCCTCATTCCTCACTCCGCATCGCCATCTTTTCAGGGCCAACCCGTGCCATCGCGCTCTCCCGGTTTCTCGGCGATCTCTCCTGTATGCCATCCCTCATCGTTCTGGACTTCCCGCCCCCCTCATTCGATCAGATAAAAGAGGCTGCAGGAAAGGACTGCCTGATTCTCATTGAACCAGATCATCAGGCAATTCACGAAGCACTGGTCGGACAGAAGATTGACCTGATCCTGGGCGGGATGTTGGAACGTCCTCTTGCCACCCTCCTTGGGATCCGGATTATCGATGTGATGCACGGCAGCCAGCGGACCGTCGGGTTCGAAGGTGCCAGGATTCTCGCTGATCTGATTTCTGGATCAGATCCGCCGGAATCTGGCTCTTCCTGATCTGATCAGGTCTTCTTCCCCCAAAGAGGATATCGTTCCAGTTCCTGATGGAATTAAAAAAGTTCATACTGTGCGGGTTAATGCTTCCCGCGCCCCTGCATATTGCTCACTTCCATTCAGTGCCTGAACCGATTCATTCCCGATAAGCCGGAAAGAGATCATGGCTCCGGTTGTTGCATTCACCCTGAAAAACATCCCCGGGCCTTCAATCTCATACCGGTCATCATGATAACGTATCCTCGTGATCTCCGGATTGAATGACTCATCCTGGAAAAACGATTGGATCCCTTCAATAGCACGTCCATGGAGGGTAGTGTTGGTCACTGAAAGGATCGCATTCTGACCTGAAAATTCAGCGCGTGATACTGAATAATTCACAGGATTGATGAAAAACAAAGTGTCATTGGTCGTTATGAGAAGAAGCCCCTCTTGTTCCGTAATATTGCTCATATCGATGGTGTAACCAGGATTCTCCATAAATTCATGAATATGTTCCTGTACCATCTCCTGCTCTTTTAAGGAAAGGTCTGGCCTGGTGTCCGGATTCACACAACCGGATAGAACTACCAGGACTGCAACAAGGCAGAGGATGCAAAGTCTGGACATCATATATTATCAGCCTAATTCATTGGCCTTACCATGATTTAGAGGCTCTGTCAACGTTTATTATAAAAAATGTGCCTGAGATTATCGTGATTCAGGATCTTGTGAAAAGAGAGCTGCAGCGCTCCCCGGCATCAGTCCCTTGCGGGCATCAGCAAACCATTGCTTCATGACGAGATAATGTCCCTCGCAAAGGAAATTCCCCCCCCTTGCATCCTCCCATGCAATCGGTTCAGTGCAGCCCCGGAATATACACTGACCTGGCTTTTGACCGGTTATCCGCCGGTACGAACCAATATCGGGCAACACTGAGGCCGTAGTATACCGTCTCACGAGATCATGGAGCCGGTTGATGGGATCTTCAGTCATACGCCTCCCCCATCCGAGAGAGCGTTGATCCTGGATAAGGGTACGGATTATACGTCAATTTTCTGCGCCTTCTCTGGCAGAGGTGATCATGGCTTATGTTCCTTACTCCCTGGATTTCTCATGAAAAATCTTTTGACTCGTGGGACATTCTGTTCATAATGAATGACGATCGAAGGGATGAGGTAAGGGAGGTATTGCGGGGTGATAATGGCACTCATAAGGCATTTATCTAAAAGGTTTTTCTCCTCCCCGATAACAAAATTACGATGATGGGTCACGGAATCGAGAAATTCTTCCACATTATCAGATGGAGCATAGGTGAGAACACGCCCGTAGTCTTTCAGGAGATGTGCGTCGGATCCTCCAGTGATCCCCAGCCCATATGCCCCGGCCAGTTGCACAGCCTTCAGGTTCTGGTATCTTTGCATGCCGCCACTTATTACTTCCAATGCATCAAATCGGGAAATCAACCTTTCTGGAAGGTACTCCTTTTCAACACACCGCCCGATACCTTTGTTGAATAACAGGTATCCATAAGGATGTGCAGCGCTGCAGATGCAGGGATACCCTGATGCCTGATCCAGGATTTCCGAGGTGGATGCCCGGATTGCCAGATAAGGGCTCTTCTGTTTTTTCTTTTCAATTGAGGTCCTGTAGAACTCCTGTAAATCCCCGGTCTTATAAAAATATATAAGGATGTGCGGGCCGTCAAGGGCACTCACTTCGATTCCGGGAATGACCATGGTGCGGCTTGAATCCTTTACTGCCTGAATGCAGCCACTCACCTGATTGTGATCGGTTATGGCGATCCCTATCCCCTTCATCCGTGCTTCGCGGAGAGCATCAGATACACTCACCGGTGCATCTGAGTGATTGGTGTGACAGTGCATATCGACCCTCCGGATACCATCCAGGTCAACATCGATTGACAAGGGATCTCTGAATAATATCCTTCCTGGTTCTATGACCTCCATTCTTCTCAATCCTGCAGTCCGGTGTTGTACTTTGGATCGCTCTCCCATTTCAATGCCAGTACCCAAAAAAAGTCATGGGGGTGGAAAGGATAAACAGGCAATATTCATTGGTGGTATCCTGGTTTGATATTCAATTTTCCCATGAAATGCATCTGTCAGACCTTCTCTTCTGTGATCCCTCCCTCTGGAACCTGAATATTTCCATGGAGGGTGGTGCCACCGATTTTCCAGACGAGGGTCCGCCATCATCCTTTCACATTATTCTCTCTTTGAGGATTCGGGCTGCTGCTGGCTTATGCAGTGTATTGTTCCAAGGCCGCGTACAAGTTCCCTTGCATCAATTCCTGTTACCTCCCTTCCCGGGAATACTCCCTTCAGGACTTTCTCTGCAATCTGATCATTCGGATCCCCGAATGATGGAAAGAGAACGACCTGATTCGTGACAAGAAAGTTGGCATAACTTGCAGGGAGCCGGTTGTCATCCCAGACCTCACCGGGCATAGGCAGGGGAATGATGGTGAGTGGGGTGCCGTCCTGATCGGTTGCCTGCCGGAGTATCTGGTAATTCTCCCTCAGGGGGGTATAATTTTCATCCCCCGGATCTTCCTCCAGTGCACAGATGACTGTTGTAGTACTCACAAACCGGGCGATATCATCGATGTGCCCATCGGTATCATCCCCCACAATCCCGTCTTTAAGCCAGATGACATGGCAGCAACCCAGGTATTCCCTGAGGTACCACGAGATCCTGCTCTGATCAAGACCGGGATTGCGATTCGGATGGAGGAGGCACTGTTCGGTGGTGAGTACGGTGCCGCATCCGTTCACATCGATTGATCCACCTTCCAGTACGATGCCAGGAATAAATCGTGGTATGTTGAGTTCTTCATTCATTACTGAGGGAATGCGGTCATCCTGGAGCAGGCCCGGGTATTTATTACCCCATGCATTGAATGTCCAGTCCACCATGGCCAGGGATGAATCTCTGCGTCGCGTAATAAAACTCGGGCCATAATCCCTGAACCAGACATCGGCATAGTCTATCTGGTGCAATTTCAGATGTTCGGTTTTTATTCGCTCATCTCTGAAAATATCCGATACATAGTGGGCAATATCTTCATTACTTACGAGCAGGTGGACGTTTTCATAGCGGGATATCTCTCCGATTATCCGAATGTATGCCTGTTCAACTGCGATGAGATCCGGGAAGGTGTCCTGGTCCTTTGGCCAGGAGAGCCACACCCCCTCCTGGTGTTCCCATTCTGCGGGCATCCGGAATCCCAGAGAATGAGGAGTCGCATCTACAAGCCCATCTGATACTGGCACCCTCACTTCCCCCGGGTAAGAATCCCGTACATTTCTGGTCTCCGGTTCCTGAGAAAACCCCACCCGGACCGAACCATCTCATTCAGGTCAAGAGATATGTCTGTTATGACCACTTCGTCACGGTTGCTGCCTGCCCGGACAAGGACCTTTCCGAATGAGTCGGAGACAAATGAACTTCCCCAGAAGGTAAGATCTCCCTCAGTTCCCCACCGGTTGACGGCAGCGACGTATACCCCGTTGGAGATTGCATGCCCCCGCTGGACCGTCTCCCAGGCAACCCGCCAGTCCCCTTCTGCAGGGTCTGAAAGGCCCTTCATCCATCCGATTGCGGTCGGGTAAAAGATAACATCGGCACCCATGAGGGTTACCGCCCGTGCCGCTTCCGGGAACCACTGATCATAGCAGATCAGGACTGCACACTTTACTGGTCCGCAGGAATAGATCCTGAATGCATCTCCTCCTGAAAAGTAATTTTGTTCATAAAAGAGGGGATCATGGGGGATATGCACTTTCCGATAAGGAGGCATGATCGCCCCATTCTTATCGATCACCACCGCTGAGTTGTAATACCTTCCCCCATCGCCTTTTTCGAAAAGGGGGACAATGACAGTGACATTGAAGGATCTGGCAAACTCTGCAAATCTGGTGGTGGTCTCTCCCGGGACTGGTTCTGCATAGGGGGTAGCATCGCTGTATTCTTCCTGTGGGAAATAGGGTGTCCTGAAGAGTTCCTGGAGACATATGATCCGGGCTCCCTCCTCGGCAGCTTTTCGGCAAAATGTGAGAGTGCGTGACAGGTTCTCTTCCACATCTGCAGATACCCTGGTCTGGACAAGCCCAATCCTTACGTTCCCCAGTGCCATTGGTTTCCCACAGCTGTTAGACCCAAGATGCATTTAACGTATGCCAAAGGACCAGGAGCAATGCTATCTCCCTCCAAAGGAATCCGGGCCGCTTCCTGGTATTTTGCCGGCCACTAACGTTCAGATCAGCCTGCCATTGGATGGATGTAGTAAGAATTCCCATAGACCCTCCCTTTTCTTATTTCTAACAGAAGCGGACACGTTTTTTTAATTCATTCTTCCCCCAGGATCTGAAAAAGGAAATTTTTTAAGTTACTATTATCTGGCATCACATAGGAGGATCTCCTATGCAAGAGAGCGTAACCAAAACAAAGGCAGGAGCTATCCTAATCGGCTCGATCCTGCTCTGTAATTGTGCTGGTTTGCTGGGATCACTTTTCACCACTACCGGGCCCGGCTCATGGTATTCGACACTCATAAAACCAGCATTCAATCCCCCGTCTTGGATTTTTGCACCAGTCTGGACCCTTTTGTATATTCTTATGGGGATCTCCCTGTATCTTGTAATCATGGAAGGAATGAAAGGACGCGATGTTCGTATTCCTCTTCTTATTTTCGCCATCCAGCTGATCCTGAACATCCTCTGGTCATATGCGTTCTTCGGCCTGGAGTCGACCTTTTTCGGCCTCCTCGTCATCATCATCCTCTGGATCTCGATTGTTGCAACGATGATTCTTTTTTATCCTGTCCGGAAAGCTGCTGCCTGGCTCCTCGTTCCCTATATTTTATGGGTTTCATTTGCCACAATTCTTACCTATACTATTTACAGCCTCAATTGAAGGTGTCGGAAAAATATTCCCCTTTTTATCAGGATTAGGGGATTTTAAAAAGATAATTATTCTTTGTTATCAGATTATCTGGTTGTTTTCGGGTATCCCTTTGTTGCAAGGCTCTCTTTTATCTCATCGAGAATGGTGGGGTCATCAATGGTTGCCGGCACCCGGTATTCGGTTCCATCTGCAATTTTTTTCATGGTCCCCCGAAGTATCTTTCCTGATCGTGTTTTTGGGAGCCTTCTGACCACGATGGCTATCTTGAACGATGCTATAGGCCCAATCCGTTCCCGAACGAGGCGGATCAGTTCCTGTTCGATACCGGAGGGATCACGAATCACACCCGTTTTGAGAACTACAAATCCGATTGGAATCTCCCCCTTCACTTCATCGGCAACTCCCGTCACTGCACATTCGGCTACATCCTGATGGGATGCAAGCACCTCTTCCATTGCCCCTGTTGAGAGCCGATGCCCTGCCGTATTGATGATGTCGTCAATACGGCCCATAATCCAGAGATACCCATCGTTATCAATGAAACCTGCATCCCCTGTAAGATAATAACCGGGGTATTCAGCCAAATAAGTGATAGAGAAGTCACGCTCATTATTCCAGAGTGTAGTGAGGCAGCCGGGCGGAAGGGGGAGCCGTATCACGATGTTTCCAATCTGGGAAGGGGGAAGTTCCTCACCATGATCATCTAATATCCGTACATCATATCCCGGTACTGGTTTGGTACAGGAACCCGGCTTTATCGGTAGCAGTCCCAGACCTGCCGTGTTGGCCCCTATCGCCCAGCCTGTTTCCGTCTGCCACCAATGATCAACTACCGGTACATTCAGCCTCTTTTCTGCCCATAAGAGAGTATCCGGATCGCATCGCTCCCCTGCAAGAAAGAGCATCCGGAACTTTGACAGATCGTATTTTTTAATGTGCATACCGTCCGGGTCCTCCCTCTTGATTGCACGAAAAGCAGTCGGGGCGGTGAAGAGCACGTGTACTCCATGCTCTGCAATCACCCTCCAGAACGCCCCGGGATCAGGGGTTCCCACCGATTTTCCTTCATAGAGGATGGTTGTACAGCCATATGCAAGGGGAGCATAGACAATATACGAATGCCCTACCACCCACCCAACATCTGACGCTGCCCAGAAGATCTCTCCAGGTTTCATCCCGTATATATGTGGCATACTCCATTTGAGTGCGACGAGATGCCCGCCGTTATCCCGCACCACCCCCTTTGGGACACCTGTGGTCCCTGAAGTGTAGAGGATGTAGAGGGGATCTGTCGCTTTACAAGGAACGCATGATGCAGGCTGATCATTATCCATCAACTGATCCCATGAAATATCCCTCCCTTCAACAAGGGATGCGAGGAGCTGATGGCGCTGATAAATGACACATCGCAAAGGACCGGTTTCTGCCAGCTGTATTGCTTCATCAAGAAGAGGTTTATACGGGATCACCCGTGTGATCTCAATGCCGCAGGATGCTGAAATGATCATCCTGGGTTGTGCGTCTCTGATTCGTGCAGCCAGCTCCCGGGCAGCAAATCCGCCAAATACCACAGAATGAATCGCACCTATCCTTGCACAAGCCAGCATCGCGATGACTGTTTCCGGGATCATGGGCATATAGATGACTACCCGGTCCCCTTTCCTTACCCCTTCCCTGATCAGTCCTCCGGCGCACCGTGCCACTAGATCCCTGAGGGTACGGTAATTGAATTTTCTGATCACAGAAGTGACAGGGCTGTCATAAATGAGGGCTGTCTGATCGCCTCTTCCCCGCTCCACATGGAGATCAAGGCAATTATAACAGGTGTTGAGGATCGCGCCTTCAAACCATCGGTAATGAGGGCCGCTTGAGTTTGATAGAACTTTATTCCACTTTTTTTCCCAAGAGATCCCTTCGGCAGCATGGCCCCAGAATGTCTCCGGATCATCGATCGAATGCCGATATACCGCATCATAATCAGAAACAGGAATAGAACTTCACCCTGCCAGGTTATAGCATGGCAAGTATTCTCTTCAGACGATTAAAAAACTTTTTCCTCTTACATTTAAGTCATTTCACTCCATACAACCGTGGAATTTTCGAACTAATACTTACACAGGCTTATCTGGTGATATGTCACACGCAAGATAATGGAAATCCTCACGGTCGCAATCATTGCAACAGCTCTTGCTATTGACTGTTTTGCCGTTTCACTGGCTGCCGGGACCGTGATCAAGGAAAGAAGGATATTATCCGCTGCAGTGATGGGATTGTTCTTTGGTGGATTCCAGATGGGAATGGCACTCGCCGGATGGGCGGCAGGAAGCTGGATTGCATCGATGATTGGCTTCATCGATCACTGGATAGCGTTCTTCATCCTTGCCGTTATCGGGGTAAAGATGATGTATGAAGGCTTCATTGGTGAAGAAACACCGGAACAGAATTATCTGAACCTGACAACCCTGATCATCCTTGCCATCGCGACAAGCATCGATTCGCTTGGCGTTGGGTTGTCTTTCGCCCTTCTCTCGACCGGGATTGTTCTCCCGGCTCTCATTATCGGCATTACCAGTTTCATATTCTCATTCCTGGGCGTATTGTTAGGGTCCCGGCTGGCAGCACATTTGGGGCGTTCAGTAGAGATTGCCGGGGGGATCGTACTTGTGGGAATCGGTATCCGAATTCTTGCAGGGCATCTCGCTTCTTGACTGCCCTATTCTTGACTGCCCTATTATTCCTAGAAAGGTCTTGGTTCTACAACAAGGTACTTATCCTGGGAAGTTTCAGGGCATTGCTGATCCAGATGAATTCGCGGGATATGTTCCTGATTGCAGTTCTGCTTAGTGCAGGCACTATCCTCAGATTCGTGCTCGTCATGGCCGGAGAACTGGTGACTCCGAATGTGATGGTTGCATTCTACAGTGTGATCATAATGGTATTTTTGCGTTCATTTGGTGGGGCGGTAGGGATTGGATTTATCAGCGGTATCATTACTGCCCTCATCAGCCAGTCTCTTGTTAATCCTGCTTTTTTGTTATCCGAACCACTGGGTGCTGCCGTTTGCCTGATAACCTTTCTTTCCCTTCAGTATCACAAGAGAGTGGCATCCTTCGTTGCTGCATTTGCTGCAACAGTTGCGAGTGAAAGTGCGTATACCGCTCTGGCTCTTTCGATGAGCAGCGCCCGGATTCTTGCTGCATTTTCCGATCCCTTGGTTTTCCTTTTCAGGATGACGATAGTGATCACGGTAACGGCCCTGGTGAATGCCTGCATAGCCAGCCTGCTCTTTCATGCAATCAGGACTTACCAGGATAGTATCAGGCAATAAGGGGGAATATTTATAGGTTCGCTCCCTGAATTGCGTATAAAGAAGGTATGCAAGTGGAAGATATCTATAAAAAAATTTACCTGAAACTGAACAGGATGGGTGTCTTTGATGTCCGGCAATACGCTGTTATCGAAAACCCGCCTTTTACGCCACTGTGCATTGACAGGATCGCTGATGACTGCTATGCCCTGTCTCAGAACCGGGTTGAGGAGGGTTCAGTGTTCTCTGATCCGGATGTTGAAATCCGGGTTGACCATAAAAAGAAAGTGGCTGAACCGACATCATTCCAGGACCGCTCAGTCCGGAAAATGGTGTATCCCAAACCCGGTACGGTTAATTTGCAGATAAAAAACGAACTTGCGATATTTCTCGAACGGTGGCTTGATGATCTCTTATCCAAAGGATTTATCCGCCACCAATAGGATGGAAAACCTTCAAAATCCAGTTGGAGGATCCCGGTATCTCCTGTTCAAGAGCCTCTGGGGACAGGATATGATCCGGTAAAAAATTTCCCGTAGCATTTTTTATCCGGAAGAATACAAAAGATTTAATAAGCAATCCTTTCAATTTTATATCAGGTGTATTAGTGTCCAACTAAGTCACCGAATGAACGTTCAGTCCAATGGTTGACGTCCTGCCTGGATTCAGGCAGGGCTGAGACCTCCTGAGGATGCCACCTGAAAATTTCAAGAGAAACGGGATGGATATCTTTTCTGTGAATCATAAACCATGAGATTTATCTCTTTCATTCATTCAGGTCAAGCATCAGCTTGCTGGCTCTTGCGTTAAGGGCTACATTGTGTTAATGTTCAATAGCTCCATCATTGCACAAGTCTCATACAAGGTATTGATTCGAGTGTTTGATCCAACCATTCTAGTACGTTTGAGCCAACTATTCCAGAAAATGACGGTGCCCCAGGAGGTTATGTGCGGATCACATGGTCGGCCCTCTGGCACTGTGTCTTCCTCATGTTCCGGACTTCCGCCGTTCTGACCGGATTATTCACAGTAACAGAGCATCATGTTCTCCAGATCTCTGTGCGGCCCAGTGAACGGGAACGTCTTTATCACCTATCCATCGTCATGCCGTTATGATGGATGGATCCGTTCCGTTCTGCATCGGATCTCCCTGAACATTTGTTCGGCCCAGAGATTTGACCTCTTTGTCGCAGGAAGATCTTCAAGCCGTTTGGATCTTCCGGCTGGCCAAATCTTTGCACGTATCCCCAGTATTCCCCTCTGAGGCACACCCTAGTATACATTAATACCATAAATATTTTTTGTTATTTTTTGTTTTTATATCCATCGAGAAAAAAATTTAACCAAAGACGCGCAGGATACATTATCGATATGATACTTCAGCAGGACATCCATCCTGGATCGGCTTCGCTCATGTCAAATAAACGTGAATATTTTTATTTAGACGGATTCAACGAAGAATTGGAGATAAAAAGGGGTATTTCAATACGGGAAAGGATCATTCCACTTTACGGATGTACCATCCTGTCATGGTCTTGTTTAATACCTCATCGCTGTGAGGCCTTGTGAGCAGACTCACCACAATCATAGACGCCAGCGCGATGATAAAGCCATACAGGGAGAAATGGACCGGAAGTGAGGCTATTTTAAAATAGCTGATGCCGCCAAAAACAAGGGAAGATCCAAGTCCGAGTGTTATCGCTGCAAGTGCCCCCTGGCGGGTAGCCCGCCGCCAGTACAATCCGGCCATGAGTGGCACTGCAAAGGTAGCAAACATGATACCAATACCGGCCCATATAAGCCACACCAGCATATCCGGGGGATTCAGGGCCATAAGGAGGGTTATTATTGCTGCCGAGAATACCGATATCCTGCTCACCTTCAGCACCTTGTCATCAGATGCTGTCGGCCGGAGTATCTTCTTATAGATATCCCAGGAAAAGTAGGTTCCAATAGTAAGCATGAGCCGGTCAGTGGTGGACATCACCGCAGCAAGGACTATGACAGCAAAAATTCCCCAGAGCATCAGGGATGAGAATGCATGCTTTACCCCATACAGAAATATAAAATCAGAAGCGTTATTCACGGCCGGCAGGGTGATTATCCCTTCATTTACCAGGACAAATCCTGCAAAACCTGAAAATTTCAGCAGGAACATGACAATACCATAAATGATGAAAGCGACCAGAGGAGTCCACTTGAAATAGTTGGGATCCTTTGCCGCCAGGACATTGTTGATCACATGCGGTGCACATGCAAGTCCTATGGAAAGAAGGAGGAAGAATGATACAATGTATTCAGGTGCGAACACCGCCCCCTGGCCAGTTGACCAGGGAAGAACAGAGGTAGGATCAATAGAACCAAGGTATTCGTTTACCGCTGAGAAACCTCCTGCGGCATCGATAACGAACGGCGCCATGATAACCACTCCGATGATCAGGATCAAGCCCTGGACAAGCGTTGTCCATGCAACGGCGTACAATCCTCCGATTACGGTATATGCCGTCACGATCGCTGCACCTGCCAAAAGGGCTGCCCAGTGCGGGATTCCAAAAAGCCACATCAGTACGATGCTGATTGCAGTATACTGGCCGGCAAGGTAGATCATGGACACTGCTATCCCTGCGATCGCCGAGAGACCCCGCAAACCCGTTTCACTCTCGTATCGCATGGCAAAATAGTCCTGGACCGTCAGAAAATTGCTGTTCTTCGATATTGCATACAGCTTGACTCCAAAAAAGATGATACACACCCCGATGGAGAGCGGTACGGCAAGCTGTTCCCATATTGTCGGCCATGCATATTTATACCCGAGTCCCGAGACCCCCAGAAGCGACATCCCAGAAGCGACTGACCCGATCATCAGGAACGTAAAAACCCAGAAACCAAGGGTCCTCCCTGCAACAACATAATCGGACATACTCTGAATCTTCTTTGAAGCCCAGACCCCGATCGCGATCATGGCCACAAAGTACACGGCCACGAGTAGTACCTCAACTGGTTCAGCGATCATACCCCTGCCTCCTTCCAGCTGAGAGCCCAGAAAATGAGCAGAAAGAAGATTATGAGCACTGCTCCTCCGACAACAATAACTGTTATATCCGGCAATCCAAGCATGAAGCAGTACATTGGGGACTCATTCTAAATAATTGCCCCGATTTGATCTGCAGAAAAGGGTTATTTTTCCAAAACAAGTCCGATATATCCGGGAGAATATCTTCAAAACCAGTCCGGAATCATCGTTCAGCTGAAAATTCTTTGCAGGAACAGGTCTTTGCAGGAACTGGAAATGGAATGTGGTTATCTTTAAAAGAACCCTCTGATACCACAGTAATACCCTGATGAAACCGTCGGTTACGAATAGCAATCTTTATTTTTCTACCACTCATATTGTCATGCTATAACATAGCAAGGAGCAGAGAGCGGGAGAACCATGAAGAGGACTCTTGGACTTATTTTCATTGTGTTTATCAGCCTTGTGCTGATAGCTGGCTGTACGGACGAACAACCTTCAGGGGAAGAACTGAAAATTGGCGTTGTGGCATCCATGACAGGTTCTGCAAGCACGACTGGAAAGGATATCTGGCAGTCTGCAGAGCTGGCAGCCGACGAGATCAATGCCAATGGTGGCGTTTATGTCGCGGAACTTGGCAAAAAGATACCAATTCGCCTTGTGCAGGGAGATGACGAATCCACCCGTGAAGGAGGGCAGAAGGCAGTATCCCGCATGATCACCCAGGATAATGTGGATATTCTGGTTGGAGGATTTTCAAGTGCCGTTGTCTCCGCCCATCAGCAGATCGTGGCTGAACACAAGGTACCCTATATCATAACCGGGGCGTCAACTCCGATTATCACCCGGAGAACTGATGTAGATACCACCTACATGTTCCACCATGCTCCGACTTGCGATGATTCAGGAAGCCAGATCACACTCTTCCTTGACGATACGGTCAGGCCTGCAATCAATGAAAAGTTCAATTTCCCGGCAGAAAGACCATTAAGACTTGCCATCCTCTACCAGGACAGCCCTTATGGGAAGGGACACCAGGATGCGATAAAAAATACCATTGCGAATAACAGCCTCAGTATCCAAATTGTTGCTGAAGAGGCATTCAAGATGGGCGAGAGCGATTACAGGACTGTTCTCACCAGCATCAAAAATAAAAATCCTGACGTTATCTACGTAACAGCGTTCCTGAACGAACAGATCCCGGTTGAAACCCAGGCTTTAAGGGATATCGGTCTGAACAAGGTCTTTACTGCAGTAGAGCCGAATGATGACCCGGACTTTTACAAGGGTGTGGGAACGTACGGCGACTATTCGATTGTGCAAAGCCGGTTCTCCCCCTACACGGTTCCAAAAGGTCCTACTGAAGCTGCCTACAACAAGTTTGTTACCGATTTCGACAATAAATATGGTGGATTCCCAGGAATGATGGGAGTCGCTACCTACGAAGGGGTCTATATTGCCGCCAAAGCGGTCGAGGATGCAGGGACCCTCAACAAAACAGCGGTCAGGGATGCTCTCGCCACCATCCGGATGCAACAGATGGTTGAGAACATGCAAAACCAGACGATCAGCTTCTCACCGGATTACCGGGAAAGCAAATTTGAGCTCACGATGGAGCAGCTCTACTGGGATGAGAGTGTAAAAGAGACGCGTCCAAAGATAGTCTGGCCGGAGAGTCTGAAAGAGACCAGTTTTGTCCTTCCTGAATGGTACGAACCGGGCCAGGATTAAACCCTCTCTCTTTTTAGAGTACGGATGTCAAGGTAGGATCTATGGTGGTAAGCAGCGATTTGATCATCCAGGTCATGATCTGGGGATTATATGCCGGGTGCATTTACATTCTCCTGGCCACCGGGCTGAACCTCATCTTCGGCGTGATGAAGATTGTCAACTTTGCCCATGGTGAACTGCTCATGCTTGGTGCATATATCACGTTTACCTTTTATGCCGTCTCCGGATTCAACCCCTATGTGCTACTTGCAGCCTCCCTCCCCGTCCTGATCCTTGTCGGAGTCATCATCGAACGCACCTGTTTCCGCCCTATCCTCGGTACAGGAAAACTGAACGAGATCTTTATCTCAATTGGTCTTATTTACATCATCCAGAATGCTGCGGCGATAATATGGTCCGATGAATGGCGGACCATCCACAGCCCCTTTGAACATATCACTCTGAAAATGTTCGGGGTGAATCTGCCCCTCGATTACCTCATCATTGTGATCACCACCATATCAATCCTGATTGTCCTCTTCCTCTTTATGCAAAGGACCCGGTTGGGGAAGGCGATGAGGGCTACGAGCCAGAACAGGAAGGGTGCAATGCTGATGGGGATCAACGTCGAGAGGATGGATATGCTCGCCTTTGGGATCGGTGCCGGCCTTGCCGGCGCAGCAGGAACCCTCTGGGTGGTGAGCGGCCAGGTCTTCAACCCGTATATGGGATCTATCCCGGCAGTCAAAGCGTTCGCTATTGTGATCATTGGCGGTCTTGGAAGTATCCCCGGCGCCATCATTGGCGGCCTTATCTATGGGATCGCAGAAAACTTCGCAATTCTTACCCTTGGGGGAGCATGGAAAGATGCCATCTCATTCATAATTCTGATCCTTGTTCTCATCGTGAGGCCTACCGGAATATTCGGGGAGTCGGCAGAATGATCGACATGAACAAGACCCTTGGCATCGGGTCGAAGAAGGCAAGGCTGATCGGGGTCATCCTGCTCCTGATACTTGCATTCACCCTGCCGCTCATTTTCGGAATGAACCTCTATCTCCTTACGGTTCTCATCCTGATGGTCATCTTCATCATCTATGCATCTTCCTGGAATTTTCTCACCTATACCGGGCAGGGATCTCTTGGTCATGCTGCCTTCTTCGGGCTTGGCGGGTATGCCTCTGCGATAGTGGCAACTGCCAGCGGACTCTCCCCCTTCATCACAATTTTTATTGGAGGAGGCATGGCAGCGCTGGTCGGACTCTTCATCGGGATTATCTGTGTTAGATTAAAAGAGTGGTTCCTCGCCATGGTGACGTTTGGATTTGCTATTATTATCCAGACCCTGATGGTAAGTCAATTCGCCGAAATCAGTGGAGGCTGGGATGGAATCGCTGCCCCAAGACTTGTCCCATCGAGCATTCCCAATTATCAGCTTATCGAATACTACTCCATCGTCCTTATCGCGGTCTTTGTTATCCTGCTCTTCTATTTCATTCTGAAGTCAAAGATAGGTCTTGCGTTTGCCGCTATAAGGGAAAACGAGATAGAAGCACGGGCTGCAGGGATCAATCCGGTCAAGTATCGTTTATTTGCCTTTCTGGTAAGTGCATACTTTTCGGGGGTGGCCGGAGCACTTGAGATCCATAACCTGGGATATATCACTCCGGAAATTTTTGGCGTGGATATCTCATTCTGGCCGATCATCTACTCGATATCCGGGGGGCTGGGGACCCTTGCCGGCCCTATTGTTGGAACCATATTTATCACCATCATATGGGACGGTCTCCAGTCATTTGGGCTCACCTACCTTCGGTTTGTGATCATCGGGCTTCTTCTGGTCCTGATCATCATCTTCCTGCCGAAAGGGCTCATCTCACTGCCTGATAAGATCAAAGGATACCTTGAAAAAAGGCAAAAAAAAGCCCAATAATCTTAATTACTCGTTTTTAAAACCAACAAGAGCCACGGGAAGGAAGTCTTCCGTTTATTTTTGATCCCGGCTCATCGTATGCAGTTAAACAGAACGATGTGATGAGGATGTGATCGTTTTTCTATCAATTCGGCAAAAGTGGGCGGAGTGGATAAAGGGGACATCTCCTGCTAAGTTCCGAGGTATGCTGCCTGAACCTGGTCATCGTGCAGAAGGTCAGAGGATGACCCCTCCTTCACAATTCTCCCTGTCTCAAGAATATATCCACGATGGGACATTTCCAGCGCATGCTGAACATTCTGCTCGACAAGCAGAATAGACAGACCTTCCTGGTTCAGCTTCTTGATTGCATCGAGCACCGAAGATACAATAAGGGGAGAAAGGCCGAGAGACGGTTCGTCAAGCACAAGCATGGACGGTTTGGGAATGAGGGCGCGGGCAATTGCCAGCATCTGTTGTTCACCCCCTGAAAGGGTTCCTGCCAGCTGCTTCTTTCGTTCGTTGAGAATGGGAAAGAACTTAAAAATTTCTTCCGGAGCGACGATCCCCTCTCTCTTCGAAAATCCCCCAAGCTCGAGATTCTCTTCCACAGTCATCTTTGGGAAGAGTTCACGTTTTTCAGGTACCAGAGCAAGCCCACGTTTTACCATCTCAAATGCAGGAAGTCCGGTAATGTCGGTGCCCTCAAAAAAAATCTGCCCTTTCCGATCCTTTATCAATCCGAAGACACTCTGGACCAGGGTAGTTTTCCCTGCACCGTTGGCTCCGAGGAGCGTCACTATCTCCCCCTGATTTATAAAAAGAGAGACATCCCACAATACCTGAAGACCAGAGTAAAAGACCGAGAGCTGCCTGATCTCGAGCAGCGGGGTTTCTGCCCTGCTCATATATATCGTTCGCCAAGATACGAGTCGATAACTCGCTGGTTCCTCACCACTTCATCCGGGCTCCCCTCTGCGATTTTCTCTCCCCGGTCGAGGACGACCATCCTGTCTGAAACTCCCAGGATGACCCGCATAACGTGTTCAATCATTACGATCGTGATCCCGTCGTCACGGATGGATTTTATGAGAGAAACTGCTTCCGTACTTTCGTTTGGATTGAGTCCGGTCATCATTTCATCAAGAAGTATCAACTTGGGCCGCGAAGCAAGTGCCCGGGCAAGCTGGGTTCTCCGAAGTTCGATTACATTCAGGCTTGAGAGGGGCATGTCAATCCTTTCTAGGGGAAAACCAATCCGGCCGAGTAATTCTTCTGCCTCTTTTGCAGCTCCACTCATATTGGCCTTGTGCCCGTTTCCGAACAGAGATCCGATCATCACACTCTCCCTGGCAGTGAGACCGGGAAAAGAGAGGGTATGCTGGAACGTTTTCGCAATCCCCCTGCGGCAGATCTTGTCCATTGAGAGTCTTGAAATCTCCTCTCCGCGATATTGAACAGATCCCTTATCCGGCCGGTATATGCCGGAAATTATATTGAGAAGGGTTGTTTTCCCCGCACCGTTTGGTCCGACAAGCCCGAGGATCTCGCCCTCATGGATATCGAGATCAATGCCGTTCACTGCAACAAGACCTCCAAATTTTTTGGTTACCCCCTCCAGCTTGAGCACTTTTATTTCACCTCTCTGGTATTCCAGCTGCAAACTATGCTACTTGTTAGCAAGTAACAATAATAAAAGTATCCATCGTTAACGGAGAGAAGAGCGGGTTATGGACCGGTTGAAAAGGATCAGAAGGGAATGTATATGATGTGTTATGTCATGATGGTGATGATAGAGATCAATGGTTTTTCCGGACTATCGGCGAGCCTCCATGAACAGGATCATCATCTGTAGTTCAAATGAAGGAGGTATATCAACAATGAGAGAATTCACCAGTACCCTGAGGGAGAATGATCTGTTTCCATGCCGGAAGAGATTAGGGACCTGATCGAGAAGATTAATCAGGAGGGGATAAAGGCTGCCGAAGAGAAGGCTAACATTATTGAGTTTGAGGCAAGGCAGAGAGCAGATGCCATTCTCTCCCAGGCACAGGCTGAAGCTGACAGGATAATCGCTGCAGCAGATCAAAGAATCAGGCTGGAAGAGAAGAGGGAGAGGGCCCTCCTTGCCCAGGCTGGGAGGGATCTTCTTCTCTCGCTCCGGCAGGAGATAAATGCCATGCTCGGGCGGATTGTGGTCTCTGACATCCGCGAGGCTCTCACCCCGGAGTTACTCTCCCGGCTTTTGTCCGAGATAATCAGGAATTATCCCACAATGGAGCGAGGCAACATTATCATTTCACTCAAAAAAAACGATTTGGATCTCCTGGAACAACAGTATCTCCAGAAACTACAGCTTGAGGCAGCAAGGGGAATAACCTTGCAGCCCGGTGAAGAGATCCAGGGCGGGTTTACTATCAGCTTCGACAGTGGAAAATCCTGCTATGATTTCACCGATAAAGCACTCGCGGGATACATCATATCCTACCTCAAACCCAAATTAAAAAGGATTCTCGAGGGATCAATAGAGGAATGACATAAGATGGGAGAGTTTTACCCGTACCTTATCGCAAGCCTGCCAACGCTGCATTTTGGAATGAAACCACCATTTTCATTTGAACAGTTCCTTGAAACATGCCACCGGCTCATCCCGGAAAAAGACTTTCAGATCTTACGTAACCTGCCACGGCCTGAAAATTACTCAGAAGAAGGCAGGAAGCATAGGTTCGTTGAACGATGGATCAAGTTCGATACTGCCCTCCGGAACGAGACGGCCAGAATGCGGGCCGGCAGGCGCCATATCGAGGCTGCACCCTATCTCCGTCCTGATACCTATACTGGACCGTCTCTCGCTCCAGTCGTTTCAGCAGCCACCATGAGCCCTTCATTGCTTGATGGTGAAAAGATATTGGACGAGACACGCTGGAAAATGCTGGATGAACTCGCAATTGCCCACTATTTTGATCTGGACACTCTGATAACCTATGCTTATAAACTGCTGATTCTCCATCGCTGGGAGAGGATACGAAGTGCGGATGCATCCCTTCTGTTACGCGAAGCACTGGAGCAGGAGGCGGTGTGAATGACAGCGTTGTCATCGGGTCGAATCGTGCGAATAAATGGTAACATGGTTACCGTCACGTTTGATACTCCCGTCATGCAAAATGAGGTAGCCTTTATCCGGCACGGACAGGAGCGTCTCAAATCTGAAGTGATCCGCATACGTGGTAATCTGGCTGAGATGCAGGTCTATGAGGCGACCACAGGTTTAAAGATCGGGGAGGAGGTTGAGTTTACCGGGGAACTCCTGTCGATCGAGCTCGGCCCGGGAATGCTTGGGCAAATCTATGATGGCCTCCAGAATCCTCTGCCGGAGATTGCGGAGCAATGCGGCTTTTTTCTTCAGAGAGGAGTTTATATAAAGGCACTTTCCGAATCCAAGACCTGGGATTTTACTCCTGAAAAAAAACCCGGTGACAGCGTAAGAGCGGGAGATAAAATTGGATATGTTGAGGAGAAAATTTTCCGCCACTACTGCATGATCCCTTTCACATTGACGGGAAACTATGAGATTATAACGATTGAGAATGCAGGCAGGTTCACGATACGCCAGGCGGTCGCCCAGATAATGGACCAGAACGGAAAAATATACCCTGTGTTTTTGAGCCAGACATGGCCTGTGAAGATCCCGATCCAAGCGTACACTGAGCGACTGAAGCCTGAGGAACCCCTGGTTACCAAGATGCGTCTGATTGATTCCCTCTTCCCGGTTTCCCGGGGAGGGACGTACTGTATCCCGGGTCCTTTCGGTGCCGGAAAAACGGTCTTACAGCAGTTGATCAGCCGTCACGCCGAGGTAGATATCGTGATTATCGCCGCCTGCGGTGAACGGGCGGGTGAGATTGTTGAGACATTACGGACGTTTCCTTCTATTATCGATCCGAGGACCAGCCGTCCTTTGAGCGATCGCACGGTCATTATCTGTAATACGAGCTCAATGCCGGTTGCAGCGAGGGAATCGAGCGTTTATACGGCGGTCACCATCGCCGAATACTATCGCCAGATGGGACTCCACGTGCTTCTGCTTGCAGATTCAACTTCCCGATGGGCCCAGGCCATGCGTGAGATGTCAGGGAGACTGGAAGAGATCCCTGGAGAGGAGGCGTTCCCTGCATATCTGGAATCGCGAATCGCCTCGTTCTATGAGAGGGCAGGACTGGTTCGTTTACACGACGGCTCTTTAGGCTCGGTGACAATTGGGGGGGCTGTCAGCCCTGCGGGGGGTAACTTCGAAGAACCGGTGACCCAGGCAACATTAAAAGTAGTTGGTGCTTTCCTTGGCCTCTCCCGCAGTCGTTCCGATGCCAGACGGTATCCGGCCATAGATCCACTCATCAGCTGGAGCAAATACAGAAGTATCATCGAAGAGGGACAGAGAGAGAGGGGGCAGGGGATCCTGCTCAAAGGCAACGATATCGCCCAGATGATGAAAGTTGTCGGTGAAGAAGGAACATCACTCCAGGATTACATGGATTTTCTCAAAGCCGAATTCTTCGATTTTGTCTATCTCCAGCAGAATGCCTTTGATCCGGTTGATGAAGCCACCGTGAAAGAACGGCAGATCTATATATTTGACTTTATTCACCGCATTATTGAATCAGAATTTGTTTTTGAACGTAAAGATGAAGCACTCCATTTTTTCCAGCAGTTGAGACAGCTCTTCCGGGGATGGAACTCAATCTCCTGGCAGAGTGATGAATTTAAAAAGACCGAGCAAGAGATCAGGGCATTTCTCCTCGTTCGCACAAGGGAGGGGAAGCATGCATAAGATCTATACGAGCATAAACCAGATTGTCGGCGATGTTATTGCCGTGGATGCAGAAGATGTTGGCAATACGGAGCTTGCCGAGGTGACAACCCGGCGGGGAACGTCCCTTGCCCAGGTTATTCGCCTTGACGGGAACAAAGCATTCTTACAGGTCTTTGCAGGCAGCAGAGGAATTTCAACGGGAGACCGTGTAAGGTTTCTGGGGCATCCGATGCGTATTGCTACCGGAGATTTGCTCCTTGGCCGGGTGTTTAACGGAAGCGGTCGCCCCCTCGATAATGGTCCTGATCTTTCCGAGAACCTTGTCGATATCGGCGGGCCGCCGGTCAATCCCGTGAAACGGATCATTCCAAACAAGATGATTCGGACCGGCATACCCATGATCGATGTGTTCAATTCACTCGTGGAATCCCAGAAACTCCCGATATTTTCCATCGCCGGGGAGCCTTACAATGAGCTTCTCGCACGAATCGGGACCCAGGCGGAGGTTGACATCATTATTCTTGGGGGAATGGGATTGAAATATGACGATTATCTCTTCTTCCGTGACACTCTTGAAGAGCATGGTGCACTCTCCCATTCAATCGTGTTTATGCATACCGCAGCCGATCCCGTTGTTGAGTGTCTGCTGGTCCCCGATATCAGCCTTGCCGTTGCAGAAAATTTTGCTCTTGAAGGAAAAAGGGTCCTTGTACTTCTGACGGACATGAGCAATTTCTGCGATGCATTAAAGGAGATTGCCATCACAATGCAGCAGATTCCTTCAAACCGCGGATATCCCGGGGACCTGTACAGTCTCCTTGCATCCCGGTATGAGAAGGCGGTGGATTTCGAGACCGCGGGCTCGATCACGATTCTCGCGGTGACCACAATGCCGGGAGATGATGTTACCCATCCGATTCCGGACAACACCGGGTATATCACGGAAGGACAGTTTTATCTCAAGAATGGTGCTATCGAGCCATTCGGATCATTGAGCCGGTTGAAGCAGCTCGTGAATGCCAAAACAAGGGATGACCACCGGACGATCATGGATACCATGATCCAACTCTTTGCCGATTACCGCGAAACACAGGAAAAACAGTCAATGGGATTCCAGATGAGTGCCTGGGATATGAAGCTCCTCAAATATGGACAACTCTTCGAGGAAAAAATGATGTCCCTTAAGGTGAATATCCCCCTCGAGAAAGCGCTCGACCTCGGCTGGGAGATTCTGCATGATTGCTTCTTGCCAGAAGAGACAGGGATTAAGAGATCCATAATCGATCAATATTGGCCGAAAAAACCATGAAAATAAAATTTACCCAGGGTGAACTGAAAAAACAGAGGGATGCACTGCGGCAGTATGAGAGGTACCTGCCCACCCTGCAGCTCAAAAAGCAGCAGATCCAGCTCGAAATTCTTCAACAGCAAAGTACTCTCCGGGGGAGGGAAAAAACACTGTCTGAAAAGATACGATCGGCAGAGGAATGGTCAGCGCTCCTTCATGAGGCCCCTGGAATAAGAATGTGGTTGAAGCCCGAAAGAATAGTCACTGGCAAGAGGAATATTGCCGGGGTCGATATACCCATCTTTGAAAATATTTATTTTGAACGGGCTGAGTATGACTTGTTCCTGATGCCTCTCTGGCTGGATGCAGGATTGGATGTCCTGAAAGAACTCACCTCTCTGCAGGAAGAGATACAGGTAATCAAGCGAGGAATATCTGTCCTGAACCATGAACTGCGAATCACAACCCAACGTGTCAACCTGTTCGAGAAGGTAAAGATACCCGAGGCAAAGGAAGCAATACGCCTCATCAAGATATACATCGGCGATCAGATGACCAATGCGGTTGGCCGGAGCAAAATTGCCAAAAATAAGATCGAACAATCGGGCTTTGAGGAGATAGCCCTATGATTGTTCCGATGAAAAAAGTCACTATTATTTTCCAGACAGGGGATGCGGACGCGACCGTCGCTACCGTGCGTAAACTAGGGGTTATGCAGGTAGAACACCAGAACATTCCTGAAGGGGGTAAAATCTCCGCACTCCTGGAAAAAGTTGCCCTGATCAATTCCTCAGTTGATGTCCTGAATCAGCTGCCCGTATCCGAGAGAAAAAATCAGCCGCAAAGCCCGATCACCGGTGACTGGAGAAAGGTTGCCGGGAGTATCATCGAAGCAGGCCGGAAGCAGGAACAACTGGAACTCTCCATAAGGAACATCATCGGTCAGATGAACGAATGGGAACGATGGGGTGATATTGATCAAGCCGAGGTCCGCTCATTGGCTCAGAACGGCATTCACCTGAAATTATACCAGGTACCGGTTAGAGAACTGGGAAATTTTCCTGACGATATCGTAGTGAAGACGGTATATGTTGCCGGTGACATCGCCCATGTGGTGGCGATTTCGCGACGGCAGTTTGAATGCGGATTCAAGGAGGTAACCCCCCCGGAGCAGGGCTTGTCCCGGCTTAAGGAGCGACTTGCCGAACATACCAGGAGTATGGAGATTCTTAAATCCGGGATCCTTTATTCAGCCGGATTTTATGATGACCTTCTGGACATTAAAAAAGGACTGGTGAAAGAGATAGAGTTTCAAGAGGTTCTGGCCGGAATGGGCAAGGATGGGGCACTCAGCTATATCACGGGATATGTCCCGTCTGACTTAGAAGATTCCCTGATAGTGGAAGCAAGGAAAAACGGATGGGGGATACTCATCGTCGAACCTTCCGAGGATG